>ERZ894226.99-NODE-99-length-67261-cov-9.864638_pt1 | contig 67261 bp, 47 predicted proteins | sample MGYA00380294_ERZ894226 | MGnify/ENA primary metagenome ERZ894226 (study PRJEB32331, sample SAMN06328434) | human gut metagenome | biome: human gut microbiome; feature: stool | host: Homo sapiens | collected 2014-10-29 ... | reverse complement strand
ATGAGACAGAGACTTCTGTCCCAGCCTCGTCTATTTATCTTAACTAACGATCTTCATGATGCTTCGTCGTCTCATCTGATTCATCCTTGCGCTTACGACGCTTGAACAAACCGAGGAACAAACCAAACAACATAGCCAATCCGGTTGCTTTGGCCCCTTCTTGGTCATCCTGACCTGTATAAGGCAAAACACCTGAATGCTTGGTTGGCGTTTCATTCGCCACATCTGTCGGTTCAGTCGTTGCAGCCGACGACGCTGTGTAGGCTAATGATCCACCACTCTTTGTCAATTGACTGGCTGCGCTAACTTCAGCAGTTGGCAAAACTACATCGCTATCTAGCACAACATCGTCACTAACTGGTGCTTGATGATCGACAGCAACTGCTGAATCGCTTGGCGCTGGTGTCGCATCATCTGGCGTTACCTGGTCAGTCACAATCTGAACATACGTAATTGGCGTATCTTGAGTTGGGTCTGCAACCGCAGGCGGCCAATAACCCTGACGCGGATCATTTGGATCTACCGGTTGTAATGGCTTACCATCCGGACCAACTGGGACATAACCTGGTACGTGTGGCAAAACCGGACTACCAGGTTCACCTGGTGTGAGAATACCGCTTGGGTCATTTGGATTCGTGACATAATCAACCGGTACGCCTCCTGGCACCTGTGGTACATATGAGCCAACCGCGTGATAACGAACCGTCTCGACCCAGTCACCTTGACCAGCTTGAACCGTTGCTGATGCAACCGTTGGGCGATCGACAATGTAACCCGCTAGACGTGGTGACGTAATGGCTGCCATCTCAGCTGACTGAATCGATTGCCATGGACCATACGTGACTTGTCCGGTCACCAGGTCAACTGTTGCCGTTCGTGTAAACGTAACAGTTTGCGTTTGCGCTTCTGCAACAGTCTGCCCAGCATCATTCAAGTAACGTACAATTCGCTCCACTTCATCAGTCAAGTTGGCCTTATCCGTACCTGCCGGCCACTTTGGACCGGTCGGATTATTCGGATCGATTGGCGTGCCTGGTACGCCAGGGTGATTTGGATCAACCGTTGTCGTACCGTGAGCTAGCGTTACCACAAAGGTTTGGTTATGGGCGGAATCGGCATCAAATGTCATACCGCCTGCTGGATAACCATCCCGTACTAGGACATACCCTTGTGCCAGATAACCCGCAATTTGATCAGTCGTCGTATAAGTCGACTTGCTATAACTATCACCGGTCAATTGTTCGACGTGCAGCACCTGCTTCGTATTTTGATCGATGAAGTTAACCGTTGCACGTTGCTGGTCAACCCGATAAACAATCGTTGTATCAGTCGTTGGATCATTTGGCACAGTCGGTGGCCAGTAACCCTGGCTTGGATCCTTTGGGTCAACTGGCTGTAGTGGCGTCCCATCTGGACCTTGTGGCGTAAAGCCTGGTACATATGGGATGACTGGATAACCTGGTGAATTTGGATCAGCCGTCTTCGTTGGGTCATCCGGATCATTTGGATACGTCACATCAGCCGGTGTCTTAACCCCCGGTACTTGTGGCACACTTGGTACCCAAGAACCAAGTTGACGATAAACAACTTGCTGGATGTCATCTTCACTGGTTTCATCCATATCAGCTACTTCTTCGACCACCAATCGGTCAGCGATATAGCCTGGAATAACTGGCGAGGTCTTCGCATCAAACTTATCATCGCCGTTCACTGCCTGCCAATCAGAGTAAACAATCGGACTCGCCGTGGCAGCACGTGCCAGACGGGCTTGTGGTTGCGCACTCTGCTGTGCAGCGATGACGTTAATCGTAATCGTCCGTGTGAAGACAACCTGATCAGTAACCGTCTTAGCCGCTGTTGAACCATCCTTTTCATAAATATACGTAATCGTTTGGTTCACTTCTTCACGCAAATCTGCTGCCGTTACGCCATCTGGCCAAACTGGCGGCTGTGGCCAAGTTGGTGAATCGGGATCATCCGGATCGACCGGCGTACCCGGCTCACCAAGTGGATCTGGGAACGTTGGCGAATCAGGATCGTTCGGATCAATCAAATCACCTGGTTGGTAAATTGGCTCACCTGGTACCTTTGGATCATCTGGTGTAACCGTGATTGTCGCGCCTTCGAAATGAACTTCAAAGGCCTGATCAACTGACTCATCACGATCAAACGTAAAGTGACTTGGGTACCCATTGCTTACTAACATCATACCAGCCAACTTGTAAACCATAATGCGGTTGTAAGGTGAGTACGAACTCGTTTCCGCTGAACCCCCTGTAATCGTATCAACCGCCAAAATGCGACCAGTTTCATCATCAATATACGTAATCGTCGCCGTTTGCTTATTGGCCGTGTAGGTAATCGTCGTGTCTTCAGTTGGCGTCTCGCTTGGCGCTGGTGGCCAGTAACCTGCACTTGGGTTGTTTGGATCCACTGGTTGCAACGGACCATCTGGACCTTGCGGCGTAAAGCCGGGTACATACGGCATCGTTGGATTATCAGGTGTTCCCGGTGTGGCTGGATTATCCTCACCCGGCGTATCCGTTGTGGTTGGATCATCGGGGTTATTTGGATAATCAATTGGCGTGCTTGGCACATCCGTTACACCGCTTGGGAATGCTGGTACGTACTGACCAATTGGTGCGTACACGACCTTTTCTGACATATCCGCTGACGTTGCCGTCAAATCACTCAAAGCAGCGACCGTTTGGCGATCAGCCACATAACCAGCAATTACCGGCGAATCAACGGCATCCATTGACGTTACCGTCGTTGGCTCCCACGCACTATACGTGTATGCACCGGTTACCGTATCAAGGGTCGCCGTGCGCGTAAAGTGAATGGTTTCCTTAACCGCTGTCGCCATCGCCTTGCCAGCTTGATCCACATACGTAATCGTCCGCGTCACTGACTCATTCAAATCAGTTGACTTCAAACCGTCTGGATACTTTGTTCCATCAGGGTTATCCGGATTAATTGGCGTGCCTGGCGTCTTTGGATCGTTGGGGTTAATCGTTTGCGAACCGTGCGTTAAGGTTACCGTATAAGCTTGCGTGACCGCCGTATCACGATCAAATGTGAAGTTCGTTGGGTAGCCATCTGAAACCAACTCATAACCGCTCGCCAGGTAAGCTGCCAATCGGTTAGCCGTTGTGTAGGCATGCGATTCATCCGAGCCCCCCTTAATGTGGTCGACACCTAATATCTCATTTGTCACCGCATCAACATACGTAATTGTGGCTGCTTGTTCATCCGCCGTGTAGGTGATTGTCGTGTCAGTCGTTGGGTCACTTGGCAAAGTTGGTGGCCAGTAACCTGAACTTGGGTTAGCTGGATCAACTGGTTGCAATGGGCCATCTGGTCCTTGTGGCGTAAAGCCTGGCACGAACGGCAAGGTTGGATTAGCTGGGTCACCTGGATTATTTTCATTTTCCGGTCCAGGTGTGAGTGGCACCGTTGGATCAGTTGGGTCATTTGGATACGTCATCGGACTGCTTGGTACATCGGTCGTACCCGCTGGGAACGATGGTACCCATTGGCCCATCTGGTTGTACACAACCGTAATTGTTGTGTCCGCATCCTTAGCGGCAATCCCCGTCACTTCAGCAATCGTCTGCTTATCCGCAACATACCCGGTAATCACTGGTGACGTCACCGCGTCAAAGGTCGTATCACCATTGCTTGCAATCCAATCACCGTACGTCACCTCGCCCGTTACCGCATCAACTGTCGCAGTACGACTGAACGTTACCGTATCTGTGGCATCATCCGCTGCCGTTGTACCGTCCGCATACGTGTACGTGATGGTTTGGGTCACAGACTCATTCAAATCAGCTGTTTCCACACCGGCTGGGTACGTTGGCGTTGGTGTCTCACCAGGGTTAACTGGATAAGTTGGGCTCGTTGGATCATCCGGATCAACTGGACCACCCGGCGTGAAGATTGGTGAACTTGGCGTCTTTGGATCATTTGGATCAATTGTAATCACTGCGTGTTCCAAAATCACTTCGTACGCTTGGTCATAATCATCTTCGCGATCGAAGGCAAAGTTAGCACCTGGATAACCATCTGAAACTAAGACATAACCAGCCGCCTCGTAGGCCGCAATCTTGTCAGCCGTTGTGTACGTTGACGTCTCATCAGAGTGTCCCGTAATCGGATCCAGTGCCAATTGCTTACCAGTTGTCTTGTCAATGTAGGCAATCGTTGCTTGCTGCTCATTCGCCACATACGTAATCGTCGTATCTTGGGTCGGATCAGTCGGCGTTGCTGGTGGCACGTAGCCCTTACTTGGGTCACTTGGATCAACCGGTTGCAATGGACCATCTGGGCCTTGTGGCGTGAAACCTGGTACATCCGGAATGACCGGATAATTTGGCGCCGTTGGATCAGCTGGTTGCGTTGGATCAGCTGGGTCATTTGGATACGTCATCGGATCCGTTGGTACATCAGTCGTACCAGCTGGATATGATGGTACCCATTGTCCCATCGCCGTGTAAGTGACAACTGGATCCGTATCAGCATCAGTCGCCTTAATGCCCGTTACCTCAGCCACCGTCTGCTTATCCGCAACATAGCCAGTAATCACTGGTGAAACAACCGCATCAAACGTGGTATCACTATTTGCTGCAATCCACTCACCATACGTTACCGCTCCCGTGACCGGATCAAGCGTCGCCGTACGGCTAAACGTTACCGTGTCCGTCTTTGGATTACTTGCCTCTTGACCGTCGGCGTACACGTACGTGATGGTTTGCGTGACTGATTCATTCAAATCAGTTTCAGTCAAACCAGCTGGGTACGTTGGCGTCGCTGGCCAAGTTGGACCGCTTGGGTTATCTGGGTCGATTGGGTCACCTGGATTGCCTGGTTCTTCTGGGTACGTTGGGCTATCTGGGTCACTCGGATCGACCGGATCACCTGGGTTGTAAATCGGCTGACTCGGCGTCTTCGGATCACTTGGCGTAATCGTAATCGTTGCGTGCTTCAAGTGCACTTCATACGCTTGCGTCTGACTGTCATCACGGTCAAACGTGAAGTCAGTTGGATAACCATCAGAAACGAGCGTGTAACCTTGGGCCAAGTAAGCTTGAATGCGCTCAGCCGTGGTATACGTTGACGTTGCATCAGATACACCCGTAATCGTGTCAACTGTCAAGTCCGTCTTCGTCGTATCATCGATAAACGTAATCGTAGCCATTTGCTCATTGGCAACGTAATTAATTGTCGTGTCTTCACCTGGATTGTCCGTCGGTGTTGCCGGTGGCACATAACCCTTGCTTGGATCAGTCGGATCAACTGGTTGCAATGGACCATCCGGTCCTGCTGGCGTAAAGCCTGGTACGTATGGGATGACTGGATAATCTGGCGCACCCGGTTCAAGCGGTTGCGTTGGATCATCCGGATTGTTTGGATACGTAATTGGATCCGTTGGCACACTTGGTGTATTCGCTGGGAACGACGGTACCCATTGTCCCATTTGCTTATACGTGACCTTAACGTTTTCATCCCCACTATCAGCTGTCAAACCTGCCGTTTCATCAACTTGGGTCAAATCTGCATAATAGCCAGTAATCACCGGCGATTCAACCGCATCAAAGGTTGTATCACCATTCGTCGCAACCCAATCACCATAGGTCACAGTTCCCGTCACCACGTCATACTCAGCCGTACGCGTGAACTGGACGTTATCCGTCACCGTCTTCGCAGCTTCACTTCCATCCTCGTAAACATACGTAATCGTCCGATCAACCGTCTCATTCAAATCAGTCGTCTTCAAACCATCAGGATACGTTGGTGTCGCTGGCCAAGTTGGGCCACTTGGGTTATTTGGATCGATTGGCTCGCCTGGCGTACCAGGTTCAGCAGGATATGTTGGACCATCTGGATCATCCGGATCAACTGGGTCACCTGGTGTGTAAACCGGTGAACTTGGTGTCTTCGGATCATCTGGGTCAACCGTAATCGTCGCGTGCTTCAAATGAACTTCGAAGGCTTGCGTCGTATCATCATCCGTGTCGAACACGAAGTCAGCTGGCCAACCATCATTCACGAGACTGTAACCTTGCGCTTGCAAAGCTGCAATCCGATCAGCCGTCGTGTATGTCGTCGTGCCATCAGATTGGCCGGTAATGTCATCCATGACAATCGTTTGTTGCGTATTGTCATCAATATACGTAATTGTTGCATGTTGCTCATTCGCAACGTAACGCACTTCAATCGACGTATCTGCATCTGTTGCCGCAACGCCGGTCGCTTCCGCAACTAACGCGCGGTTTGCCGTGTATCCAGCAATCGTTGGTGATGTCACCTCATCAAAGGTGGTATCACTATCAGCCGCAATCCATTCACCATACGTAATCTCGCCACTAACCGTATCAAGCGTCGCCGTACGCGTAAACGTCAACGTTTCCGTTGCTGTTGTCGCAGCTTCTGAACCATCACGGTCGTATACATAAGTGACTTCACGCGTAACCGTTTGATTCAAATCATCATGCGTCAAACCGGCTGGATAAGTCGGCGTGGCTGGCCAAGTTGGGCCACTTGGATTATCTGGATCAATTGGTTCACCTGGCGTACCAGGTTGTTCAGGATACGTAGGGCTTGATGGATCACTTGGGTCCACCGGATCACCCGGCGTAAAGATTGGTGAGCTTGGCGTCTTTGGATCATCTGGCGTAATCGTTTGCGTAATACGCTCAAGTTGTACGATGTACGCTTGATCAGTTGCCGTATCACGATCGAACGTGAATTTCGTACCTGGATAACCATCAGCGACCAAACGGTAACCTTGTTGCTCATACATCGCAATACGTTGTGCAGTGGTGTATGAACTTGTTTCATCAGAATGACCAGCAATCGTATCAACCGACAAATCAGTATCAGTCGTCACATCGTGGTACGTAATCGTTGCCTTTTGTTCATCCGCAACATAAGTCACAACCGTATCACCACCTGGGTTATCGGTTGGTGTTGCTGGTGGCCAATAACCACCTTCCGGCGAACCTGGTGTTACCGGTTCAAGTGGCGTGCCATCAGGACCTTGTGGCGTAAAGCCTGGTACATATGGCATTGTTGGATTATCTGGCGTTCCTGGCACATTCGTATTTGAATCACCTGGTTCAAGTGGCGTATCAGCATGAGCTGGGTCATTTGGATACGTCGTTGGATCAGATGGCACGTTTTCAGTGCCGGCTGGGAATGACGGTACCCATTGTCCCATTGGCTTGTAGACAACTTGGACGGTTTCATCCCCCGTCGTTGCCGTCAAACCAGTGGTTTCAGCAACAACTTCCTTATCAGCATAGTAACCAGTCTTAACTGGTGAGTTCACTGCGTCAAACGTTGTGTCACCACCAGTTGCAACCCACGCACCGTAAGTGACTTCACCCGTCACCGCATCAACTGTCGCCGTGCGTGTGAAGCTAACCTTGTCCGTCGCGTCTGCAAAGACCGTTTCGCCCTTGTCGTCAACATACGTAATCGTGCGGTTAACTGTCTCGTTCAAGTCGGTCGTCGTCACGCCATCTGGGTACGTTGGCACCGCTGGCCAAGTTGGCCCACTTGGATTATCCGGATCAATTGGGTCTCCAGGCGTACCTGGTTCCGCTGGATACGTTGGACTCTCTGGGTCACTTGGATCAACCGGGTCACCCGGTGTGTAAATTGGCGTTGATGGGTTCTTTGGATCATCTGGCGTCACGGTAATCGCAGCGTGCTTCAAGTGAACCTCGAACGTTTCAACGTTGCCATCGACACGGTCAAACGCAAAGTCGGCTGGATAGTCATCACTGACCAACGTGTAACCTTGGGCGTAGTAAGCAGCCAAACGGTCCGCCGTCGTATACGTCGACTTCTCATCCGAGACACCATCGATATCATCAGTTGCCAATGTCGTGCCGGTTGTATCATCAATGAAGACAATTCGCGCAGTTTGTTCATTAGCTGTATAGGTAATATCTTGGCTCTGCTTAGGATCATCCGGAATAACCGGTGGCCAGTATCCTTCGCTTGGATTGCTTGGGTTAACCGGCTCCAACGGCTGACCATCCGGTCCTTGTGGCGTAAAGCCAGGCACGTATGGCAAGGTTGGATTGTCGGTCGTGCCAGGATCGGCCGGATTATCCGGACCAGGATCCGCTGGATTCGTTGGGTCATCCGGGTTGTTTGGATAGTTGATTGGGTCACTTGGGACATTCTCGGTTCCCGGTGGGAAATGTGGCACCCATTGACCAACCGCTGTATACGTTACAACCACTGATGTTGGCTCAGTCGCACCATTGACGTCCACAAATTCAACCGACGCCTTGTCTGCCATGTAGCCGACAATCATTGGCGAATCAACTTGCTGCCAATCGACGTCATCGCCAACTGCCGTCCACTCGCCATATGTGACCGCTCCCGTCACGGCGTTAACCGTGGCCGTCCGTTCAAAGACAACATTGTCCGTCACTGTTGTCGCAGCTTCAGAACCATCCTCATAAACATACGTCACTGTCCGTGTGACCGTCTTGTTCAAATCTTGTGCCGTCACCCCAGCTGGATACGTTGGCGTCGCTGGCCACGTTGGTCCGCTTGGATTATTTGGATCAATCGGATCACCTGGCGTACCAGGTTCCTCAGGATACGTTGGGCTTGATGGATCACTTGGGTCCACCGGATCACCCGGCGTAAAGATTGGGTCACTAGGATTCTTTGGATCATCCGGCGTCACAACCACCGTTGCTTGCTTTAACGTGACCGTGAAATCTTGTGACTTGGCCGTATCACTGTCGAACGTAAAGTCAGTTGGATAGTCATCCGATACCAGAACATATCCCATCGCCTCATATTGCTTAATGCGGTCGGCAGTTACGTACGTGCCCGGCTCATCTGACTTACCAGCCAGTGAATCAACCACTAGCGTTTCACCTGTTGTCTGATCAACATACGTTACCGAACCAACTTGATCAGCTGGTACGTAGGTAATCACCGTATCATCACCCGGATTAGTTGGGTTTGGTGGCAAGTAGCCTGACGATGGGTTGCTTGGATCAGCCGGTGTTAACGGCTCACCATCTGGCCCTTCTGGCGTGTAACCTGGCACGTAAGGTAACGTTGGGTTCTCTGGCGTACCTGGTTCGCTTGGATTCTCAGCCGGATCCGTTGGTACCGTTGGATCACTTGGATCATTTGGATAATCAATTGGATCCGTCGGTGCACTTGGCGTCGTGGCTGGGAATGATGGCACCCATTGTCCCAGCTTCTTGTACGTCACAGTCTCAGTCACATCATCGTCTGTCGCTGCAACCGTCACCGCGGTACTGTATGCCTTGTCAGCATAGTAACCATCAACAACTGGCGACTTATAGGTATCCAACAAATCGTCATCATCAACCGCTACCCAATCTGAGTACGTCACCTCACCTGTCACTGTGTCTAGCGTTGCCGTGCGCGTAAAGTGCACCGCATCCGTGTGTGGGTCGTGAGCAACCGTCGTACCATCTTCGTAAACATAGTTAACCGTCAAGTTAACCGTTTGATTCAAATCTTCAGCCGTCAATCCCGCTGGGTATGTTGGTGTCTCCGGCCAAGTTGGGCCACTTGGGTTTGCCGGATCAATTGGCTCACCTGGCGTACCTGGTTCGGCTGGATACGTTGGGCTTGATGGATCACTTGGGTCCACCGGCTCACCTGGCGTAAAGATTGGGTCATTTGGCGTGCGTGGGTCATCTGGTGTAATCACCAAAACCGTGCGCTTCAAATGCACCTCGAACTTTTGTTCCGTTGCGTCATCACGATCGAATTGGAACTCATCCTCTGGGAAGTCATTTGAAACCAACGTGTATCCTTGTGCTTCGTAAGACTTAATGCGGTCAGCTGTTGTATACGTTGATGTATCGCTTGATTCACCAGCAATCGTATCAACTGCCAATTCAAGGCCTGTGTCATCATCAATATACGTAATCCGAGCTGCTTGATCGTTGGCAACATAGTGAATAACCGTGTTATCACCCGGCTTATCCGCTGGTGTCTCTGGTGGCCAGTAACCCGCACTTGGATTATCTGGATCAACCGGCGTCAACGGCGTCCCATCTGGTCCTTCCGGTGTATAACCTGGCACATATGGCAACGTTGGGTTGGCCGGCGTACCTGGATCGTTTGGATTGTCCTCACCCGGCTCTAGCGGCGCCGTTGGGTCACTTGGGTTGTTTGGATAATCAATTGGATCACTCGGCACATTCTCATCATCGGCTGATGGTGGGAATGATGGTACCCATTGACCAAGCTTGGTATACGTGATTGCAACAGTTTTATCGTCGGCCATCGCGTCAACGTTTGTCTCTTCGTCAACCAGTAGTTGACTAGCCACGTAACCCGAAATCAACGGCGAATCAACCTTATCAAGGGTTGAATCAGTCGTCTGCCAATTACCATACGTCACCGCCCCAGTCACCGCATTAACTGTCGCTGTACGACTGTACGTCAACGTTTCAGTAACCGTTTCAGATGCCTTTTCGCCATTACTTGCATACGTGTACGTAATCGTACGCGTAACTGTCTGGTTCAAATCATCCTTGGTGACACCACTTGGGTACGTTGGCGTTGCTGGCCATGTCGGACCACTTGGATTATCGGGATCAACCGGTGTCCCGGGGTCGCCTGGTGTATCAGGTACCGTCGGTCCATCTGGCTGATCCGGATAAACGGGGTCACCTGGCGTGTATGGGCTTTCTGGATATGTTGGACTGCTTGGGTCATTCGGATCAACTGGGTCACCTGGCGTAAAGATATCTGTTCCCGAGTCCTTTGGATCATTCGGCTCAACCGTAATCGTGACTTGCTTCAAGTGCACTGTGAACGGTTGGTCTTCATCATCAACACGGTCATAAACCACACCATCCGTTGGATAATCATCACTCACAAGGACATATCCGGCACGTTCGTACGTCGCAATGTCAGTTGCTGTACGATAGGCATCCGTTTTGTCCGACTTACCCGTCAAATCAACAACTTGCAGCGTATCACCCGTCGTATCGTCAATGAACGTCACGGTCGCCTTTTGCTCATTCGCTGTGTAGGTAATCGTCGTGTCGCCACCCGGATTATCGGTTGGCGTTTTCGGTGGCCAGTAACCCGCACTTGGATTGTCTGGGTCAACTGGCTCCAAAGGCGTGCCATCTGGACCTTGTGGCGTAAAGCCAGGCACATATGGCACCGTTGGATTATCTGTGTCACCTGGCGTATCTGGCGTTCCTTGACCCGGTTCCAAAGGATTACCCGGATTATCTGGGTCATTTGGGTACGTAATTGGATCACTTGGCACATTTTCAGTACCTTCAGGGAATACCGGTACGTACTGTCCCATTGGGTAGTACGTCACCATGTAACTACGATCAAAATCGCCTGGTGCAATCGTTACCGCCAAAATATCTGAGATATCAGCATAGTAACCTTCCTTCACTGGACTTGGCGTCTCTGGCCAGTCATCATCACCAGCCGTCACCACCCAGTCCGTCGTTGAAATTTGCTCGCCAGTTACCGCATCCAGTGTAATTGACCGTTCGAACGTCACTGTACGTGTGACATCTGGAAAGACTTCATCCCCATTAGCATACTGATAACTAATAACGCCATTAACCGTTTGCTTAACGCCATCAATATCCGTCCCTACTGGCCAAGTGGGCGTATCTGGCACATCTGGATACATTGGGCTACCGGGGTCACCTGGGTTGTCCGGCGTTACGACAACCGTCCCGTGGTCCAGGTAAACCTTGGCAAATTGCGTCACGTTATCCGCGTTATCATACTTTCCTTCAGTTGCTGTTGCATCTTGCTTAACTAGGACGTAACCTCGTGCAGCATAATCTGACAAGGTATTTGTATAGGCTGCGTTCGTTGTACCGGTTAACGTTTGTTGGAGTTCAGTCACTTCGACTTCAGCGCCTGTTGAAATATCGACGTACACAACCACCAGCGTTTGGGGATGCGCCACGTAATAAATCGGCGTGTCTGCAGCTGCGTTATCCGGCACCGTTGGTGGGTAGTAACCCTTCGTCACATCATTTGGATCAATTTGCTCCAATGGAATGCTGCTACCGTCAGTCGTTGGTGTATACCCTGGGATATATGGTACCGGCACTTCAACATAGTTTGGATCATCACGCGTCCAAACCTTTGACGCGTCATTTGGGTCATTTGGATAGACACGCGTCTTCAACTGCTCCTCTTCAGGTAAATCAGGAACGTGTGGAATCCAAGAACCCAGCTTCGTGTAGGTAACAGTTTCTTCACGGTTGGCATCGTTATAGTCCACAGCGTCACCAGCAACTGAACCTTCACTAGCAAAATAACCATCAATCACTGGCGTTTGCACATCGTCAAAGTTTTGCGACTCAGCTGGCCATACAATGGACAGCACTTCACCAGTGACTGCGTCATAGGTAACCGAGGCCGTAAAATTCTTTTCCTGTACGCTATCAGGCTTAGCTTCGGTTTGATCTGTTTCATAAACGTAATGCACTGTTGAAGTCACCGTTGATGTATAACTATCGTGGTTCGGATCGTTCTCACGACCCCCATCAACAACCACCGTACCGTGTGTCAAGTGAACCAAGTAAACCTGGGTCTTTGAATCATCACGATCATACGTTCCGGCGGACGCCCCAGCATCGGCGGAAACAAATGTATAACCAAGGGCTGCATAATCAGCGAGTGTGTTTGTATACGCCTGGTCAGTCTCTCCTGAGAATGTTTGCCGTAAATCAGGCACTTCCAAGTTGGTTGTGTCATCGATATACCGAACAATAATTTGTTGTGTATTCCGCGTGTAATTAATCGTCGTATCGCCAGTTGGATCTGTCGGTGCTGGTGGAATATAACCAGCTGATGGATTTTCTGGATCAACCGGCTTTAGTGGCGTACCATCTGGTCCTGCCGGCGTATAACCTGGTACATATGGAATCACTGGATCATCTGGTTCAGCAGGGTCGTGTGGCGTTTCATTGTCCGTTGGATTATTCGGATCGTTTGGATATTGAATTGGATCACTCGGCACATTTTCAGTATTCGGTGGGAAACTTGGCGTCCAGCTTCCCATTGGCTTGTATGTCACCGTATACGTCGTGTCTGTATCAGTGTGGTCAATATTATCCGCATCGACTTGCGTCACATCTGCTACATACCCTGTAATGACCGGACTCTTAACCGCTTCAAACGTGGCCGCATCATTTGGCCATTCAACCGAAACCGGTACATTTGAGTCAACCTTATAGGTCACTGTCGCAGTGAACGTATGCCTCATAATGCGATCTGGCACAGGATCTCCGTTTGCATCGACCATCTGGTTACCAGCTTGGTCGACGTAATGAATCGTGCGCGTCACTGTCTTCGTATAATCGCTTTGGTTTGGATCATCGTCCTTACCACCTGGGACAGATTCAGTCCCAATTGCCAAAATAACATTAAAGACTTGTGTCTCGTCATCGGTAGCATCAAATACACCGTTCTCAGCACCAGCATCTTTAGACACCAGCACATATGATTGGTCTGGATTATTTTCGTAATCCCACAATTCATGCGTATAAGCCGCATTCGATTTACCCGTGAATGATTCTGTCTTAACCGTTGTACGAGTTCCGTCGTCAGCGACATAAATATAGTTAACTGTCACCGTCTGTTCGTTGGCATGATAAACAATGGTTGTATCAGCCGTCGGATCTGTTGGCACATCTGGTGGCAAATAACCACCGCTTGGGTCATTTGGATTGACTGGCGTCAGTGGTCCATTTGGTCCTTCTGGTGTATAACCTGGCACATATGGTACAACCGGCACCGATGGATTTGACCGATCAGGTTGCGTTGGATCGTTAGGATCATTGGGATACGTAATATCTGATGGTGGATTATCTGGTGTCGTATCTGGGAAGCTTGGCGTCCAAGCTCCCAATGCCTTATACGTCACAATTGCCGCAATTCCTGCGGATGTGTAGGTGACGGTTGCCGCCCCGGCCTCTAGTTTGTCCGCAATATACCCCTGAATAACCGGTGACTCTACGTCATCAAACGTGTACGTCTCCGTCTCCCACGTAACCGCCAGTTCCTCACCGGTTACGGCATCATACGTAACAGTGGCCAAGAATTCCGTTGTGCGTACATTAGCACTCGCGGCATTGGTACCATCCTCAAAGCGATAACGCACTGTTGACCTAACCGTCCAGCGCGCATTGCCTTCCTTACCACCTTCTACATCTACGGTGTTGTGCTTCAAGTAAACATAGTAAGTTTGATCCGTGGCTGTATCATTATCAAATGTTCCTGCCGTTGCTCCGGCATCTTGCGCCACAATGACATATCCACTTTGTGAAACAGACCCGAGCGCATTTGTATAGGTCTTACCTGTCGCACCGTTAACGGTTTGCACCCAATCCGTGATTTCAGTACCATCGGCCGCTGTCCAACCCGTTTCCTTGGTTGACCCGTTGACGTCGATATAACGTACCTTAACCGTTTGTGTGTCCGCGACTAAGGTAATTGTCATCGTCTGCAAACTGCTATCTGTCGCACTCAAACTGTTGTTCGTCGTATCATACGTTCCCGAAACAGTTGTACCAGAAAGTGTCATTGCCGGCGAACCGGTAGTCGTCGTTTTTGTTGTGTCGATATGGTAACCAGCAGGAATACTACTTGCAATATCGCTTGATAATGATTCACCTGTTTTACCTGTCAGATTAACATTAGCCGGCGCTGTTGTACCATCCGCCATCACAAACTTAATTTGCGCCTGCTGCGTGTCCTTCACATAGTACAGGACAATCGCATCAGCAGCAGAATCGGTCAATGCCGTACCGCTTTTTGATGTACCCGCCGTGGCATTGTACTTTGTTGCCGCACTTTCACTTGGCAAAGCATAAGTACCATCGGTCTTCTTGGCCGACTGTAAAGCACCACCGTTCAGGGTAAATCCGACGTATGTATACCCTGGCACGTTTGTATTTATTTTGCTCCAATCGTTATTTGGCGATGCCGTCGTTTTCACACCAATCTGTCCACCGGTCACACCTTGTAGGGCTGAATTAGTTTGACCGGCAGTCGCATTATTATAATTTGAGATACCAGCCGTATTGGCAATCGCTGTTGAATTAGCTAACGAGAACGTTCCATCGGCATTTTGCACCGCAGTTTGGAGACCAACTGTGGCCAATTGTGGCGCCGCGACATAGTAAAATTTAACGCCTGATTCACTAGGCAGCAACGGTTGAATATAACCGCCCAAATTACCAAGTCCCGTACCACCAAATCCTAAGAAACTACCGCCGTCAATCGAACCATTTCGATCTTCATCGGCCCAATCTGGTGTTGAAATAACTGCGTTCGCATTGCCAAAAGCGTCTGTAGCTGACAATGTGTACTTACCATCACTTGTCTTGTACAAATCACCGGTGATTTTAGCGTACGACATCCCACTCGTAGTTGGCTGCGATGTTGCTGCCACAACACTTGTTGCCCCAGTTGTCGCGTTTGTCGCCAAATAGAATGTCAACGGTTTATCAGGAATGGTGTACGTATTCACCAAATTAGGTGAGACGGTCGTTGCACCGGCCGTCTGCATCGTAAATGTGATGACATTCGTGTTCCCACTCCACGTAATTTGGGTCATTGACGTGACATTACCATTGGCATCCACCGCCGGCCAATAAATGATTACCGTGTAATTAGCTGGATTAGTTTGGTTGGTAAATTTACGAATAACTGCATCTTTTGGCACTGCAGATACGTCAAATCCATAGGCCCGGACCAGTGCCAAATTGAATGGATTATTCGGGTCCATAATGGCTGACTTAGAACGCGAATCAGCAATCGTATAGACATCCGTACTCATGTTGGTAAACGCACCCGTAACCGTCTGCTTCGTAGTCGTCCCACTGCCACTCGTTGTTGTACTTTTTTGCGATGATACTTGTGTTAATGATGGTACCAGTTGGTAGCCAGGTAGGACATCTGATGTGATGGTAAATTCATCATCATAACCGCCACCAGTTCCACCAATTAATTGGTTAACCTTGGCATCTGCCCCTTCGCCTGCACTTGGATTTTCCGGAATACGATCTGTCGTACGCGTATATGTCCCATCGCCGTTATCAATGGCATAGTAATAGTTTGCATCCGCTGCTTTCGCAAAGACATTGATACCGGTCATTCGCCAATTCGTATTTGTTGTTGACCCATCTCTTCGACCACTCGTAACCTCGTAGTCTCCAGTACCATTGGTTATATTGTTTTTAAATGTTGTTCCCCCAACAATCAACGTGCCACCGCTGGCAACATACTGACGACCCGTAATCCCGCTATCGTTATAACTCGTCAACATCACAGTACTTCCAGAAACGACCTTTTGGCTCCACGGATCACTAGTAACGTTTCGTGCCACACCAACTAACCACTTCGTTCCTGTCGTATCGGTGAAACCACCTGCATAGTAATAGAACGTCAACAAATTCGTATCTTTTTGGAAATATGTTGGCAAGTTTGAACTATTTGCGACTGAATCTCCGGCTGGTAAAGTCTGTCCCTGCGTACGACGCCATGCTTCAGAAGCAACCGCCCAATCCAAGCCGTTTGTTTCAGCCCACACCCGAATGTCATCGTGATCAACTGAATCAAACGTTGCACTAGCCTCGGTTGAATCGGGCCAATAGACAATCACCGTACCGTTATCATTCATCACTTCAGTTGCAGGTAGCAAATTGAACGCATCTTTGTTAAACATGTCAAACGTCGCTTGCTGCGCCTCAGTTAATCCCGTCGTGGTGTCTTTCGCTTGTTCACCAGCTTGCAGGAATGAAATCACCATTCTGTTACGCACAGCATAGGCTTTCAGGGCATCCATATCAATACTGTTCAAATTATAAACAGCTGGTAAATTAATCCACAAATACTTGTCGGCATACGTGACTGTGACCGTACTACTCAAGCCATAATCTGCGCCTGTAAAACTTTCCTTGTTAGGCACCGTAATCGGCGTGTCAATTGACACGGTCACACCCGCTGGCGCCGTGGTCGTTGCTTCTGGTTCATCACCTAAAACAGTCGCCGTTGGGGCGTTCGTTTCTCCTAATACAGTCGCATTTTGATCACTGGCCGTCTCAGATGACCCTGTGGCAACTGACGTGGCCTCTGAAGACGCTTCACTAGTTGCCTGCCCTGCATCGGTCGACGAAGCATCGCTATCGGTCGATGCTACTGGGGTTGTTTCACGCGTTGTATCCGTCGCTTCAGTCGTAACGTCGACGCTGGTTGCTTCATCTTGATTCCCCGTTGTTTCATCAGTCACGTCACCCGTTGTCGATTCAGTCGGCGTCACCGTATTTTCATCTTGGTTTGAAACTGTTTCAGTTGGTAGTACCTCATCAGTTTGAACCGCATCCGAATCTGACACAGAATCGACTGTTGCTTCTGCAGTTTCGGCTGGTTGATTCTCATCATTAATTGCTGTTGTCGTCGCTGTACTAGGTGTTGACGTCGCTGATTCCGCCACCTCTGAAACTGTCGATGGGGTAAGCGTAGTGTCACTATCGGCAACCGATTCAGCTTCTGTAACTGGCGCTTCTGCAACCACCGTCGTCGGCGTCACTGTCGTTGAAACTGTCTCTGTTGGCGTCTCAACCACATTGTCAGTTGACGATTCAACCGTTGCCGTCTCCTCAGCAGGTACAACAATTGGGTCAGCCGGCGTTTCTGCCACGGCGGTTGTCTCTTCACCTTCAGTTGGGCTTGACGTCGTACCACTATCGTTAACCATCGTTGGATCACTTGGATTAGTTGGTATTGGTTGGCCCGTTTCATCATCTAGGCCATCACCGTCAACATCTCGATTATCTGAATCTGTATTTTGACTGTCATCTTCGCCTGTTTTCGTTGATGTTGGATCAATATCCGTCGTCGTTGGATCTTCTGCTGCCATGGCTTGGCCGGTTGCACCAGCACCTAAGCCCATCGCCACAATTAAAGAGGTTGTGCCGTACCGCAACCATTGCTTATTCTTCTTCTTTTTATACGTTGTATTTTCTATCGCCATAGACTTTTATCCTCACTTCCAGTCTACTTCTCTGTGTTTCCCCGTTACGTACAACCAAAATGCATACTCTGGCCATCTTCTGCATTGTATCGATAAAATGCACCCAATCCACGGCAACGTTACGATTAATCCCCCAACATTTTCCGACGAACTATTTGTGCTTTTGCTTAAATTTTAACCATTTACTCATTTTTATGCTCGAATAAGCCCTCATTTGGGGATAGGTGTGATTTTTGTGCAAAAAAACGCCAACACATTCGAACTAGCGAACGTGTTGGCGTTTTTCATATTTACATTAAATTATTCAACTGACATCAAGATTGGGTAAAGTGGTTGGCCACCATCGTGGATTTCAAATTCCAAATCCTCATCAAGTACCAAGCCAGCTTCTTCAAGCTTGTTTGCGTCATCCTCAGTTGCTTCTTGACCGTAGTAAACCGTCACAAGCTCTGAATCGTCGTCAATCATCTTGCCCAGCAATTCAACCGCAGCTTGATGGATATCAGCATCTGGTACTGCCACGACGATTTCACCATCGAACAAACCAATTGCATCACCAGCATGAATCTCCAAGCCATTAAGCGTCGTGTCACGAACAGACGTCGTCACGGCACCAGACTTAACATCACCCAAGGCTGCTGTCATCGCTTCAGCATTGTCGTCAAGCGTTCCTTCTGGGTTGTAGCCCAAAACCAACGCCGTCAAACCTTGTTGAATCGTACGCGTACGAACAACCTTAACTGGCACGTCTGCGATTTCAACTGCTTGATCTGCTGCCATAAAGATATTGCTATCGTTTGGCAAAATCAACGCTTCCTTCGCACCGCTATCCTTAACCGCATTAACCAAGTCTTGCGTTGAAGGTGCTTGCTCAGAATCAATCACAACCGTTGCTCCTGAAGAAGCAAACAATTCCTTAATTCCTGCACCAGCCGCCGTTGTGATAACCGCCAAATCTACAGCAGGCTTTTCAGCCGCTGCTGCAGCATCAGCTTCACGTTGGGCTTCAGCTGCGGCAGCCGCCTCAGCTTGTTGGTCACGCATGTTATCAACCTTAACCTTACGCAATGAACCGAAGTGCGTTCCCCAGTTAATCACTTCACCAGGGTCTTCAGTGTGCACGTGCACCTTAACAACTTCGTCATCGTTGATAACCAACAATGAGTCACCCATTTCAGCTAGGTGTTGGTAGAATGTATCATAATCAAATTCCTGATCATAGGTCGTTCCCTTGGCGATATCCACCATGATTTCCGTGCAGTAACCATAAGTGATATCTTCAGGGTTCAAATCACCTTGTACACCGGCATTGTGCAAAGCCATTACCATGGCATCCAAAGCCGCATTATCAATTTCAGTCGTCACTTCTTCACCAGACAAAACTGTGTAGAAGGCTTCCAAAACAATTACAAGACCCTGTCCACCTGAATCAACAACCCCCACTTCTTTCAAAACGGGCAATAAGTCAGGTGTTGATGCCAAAGCCTTTTCCGCTGCATCCAACGTTGCCTTCATCACAACAACTGCATCGTCAGACTCCTTAGCCGTCCGATTAGCGGCCGCAGCGGCTTCACGGATAACAGTTAGGATAGTTCCTTCGGTTGGCTTCATAACGGCCTTATACGCCGTCTCAGCACCGCCCATCAAGGCGTCAGCCAAATCACGGGCTGTCAAAGTTTCCTTATCAGCAATCTTTCCGGCAAAACCGCGGAAAATTTGAGACAAGATAACACCTGAGTTACCACGAGCACCCATCAACAAGCCCTTCGACGTTGCTTGCGCCAAAGCACCCAAGTGGGTATCCGTTTCATTACGTTCGTACTCGGCACCACTGGCCATTGACAACGTCATGTTTGTTCCCGTATCACCATCAGGTACTGGGAACACATTTAATTTATTAATCTTTTCCGCGTTATTCTTCAGCGCATCGGCTGCCGCGTTGATCATCTTACCAAACTCGACGTTGGTAATCGTCGTTACAACTTCCACAGTTCTCAACTCCTTATAACTAGGTTTTAGTCGCCTAGCATGCGCACACCTTGTACCGTCACATTTACTTCACTAGCCACGATACCAAGCATGACATTCAAATCGTTTTTTACACGCGCTTGCACGCTCTTTGAAATTTCAGAAATCTTCATACCATACCCGACAATAATGTGAACATCAACTGCCACACCATTCTCTTGTTGGCGAACGACAACTCCCTTAGCGAAGTTATCGCCATTCAAAATTTGGTTGACCCCATCGCGAAGTGGGTTTTGGCTGGCCATACCAACAACACCATAGTTATCAGTAGCTGCACCCCCAACAATCGTCGCAATGACATCATTTTCGATCTCAATCGCACCTTGCGTTGTTTGAATCTTAACTGCCATCTGTATGACCTCCGTATAAAACTATTTCTATTTTACCATAGGATAGGCCAGAAACAGTTTTTTTGAAGAACTTGTTTACTTTTCAACAAGTCCCGTAAAAAAGAAAAAAGCCACCGTAGACGGTAGCTTTATCTATTAAACACGCTCAATTGAACCGTTCTTCAAACCAGCCTTCAAAGTACGAGCTGACAAGTACACCTTCTTAGGTGCTGAACCGTTAATCTTAACCGTCACCTTTTGCAAGTTTGGCTTCCAGCTACGACGGCTTGAGTTAAGGGCGTGTGAACGTTGGTTACCGAAGCGAGTACGCTTTCCGTTGACTGCATCAACTGCCATATGTTTACCCTCCAATCTTAAGCTCTTTAATTCAGTGCTTTTATTTACTTGAACAATAATATCAAACCCTTACCAGTTGTGCAAGGGTTTTGTGTAAAGTATTTTTACTTTACACGAATATCACAAGGTGATATTTTGGCAAACCCCCGACTTAGTCGCTTGTCTGCCCATTTAAGTCACGACTTTGAATCACCGCAACCATGCCGGAAGTAAATTCGAAATGATTCACCTCACCCGCAAATTCGTTTGACGAAAATGAAAAGGGGTTCCCTGACCAATCCGTCAAACGATATTTTTCATCAACTAACGTTAGCCCCGTGACTGGTGTCAGTGGCATAAACCCTAGATAGGTCATCCCCGGTGTATGCGTAATTGTGTGCTGGCCTGGCAGATAAAACGAAATTTCATTTGTCCGATCAATGAGCACAATTTTGGTGGCTAACGTTTGAAAACGTGGTTGCGTAAAAATCCAAATATTTGACAGTAACTGATCAATCCGGCCACCAGTGGCCCCGTATATTTCAATGCGGTCCGGCTGATAGTCTTGTTCAATCAGTGATAGTAACAGCTCTGTGTCCGTCTCATCCTTTTCAGGTTGTGCACTCACGACCCGTGGCAACTTCGCCAAGGTCGTTTCACGTTCAGTCGCTGTCATCGAATCAAAGTCGCCCACTGTTAGTAGTGGCACTTGATTCATGGCTAATAATCGTAATGCGCCTCGGTCAGCCGCTGCCCATGGGCCGTCTAACTGACCTGCGTGCAACGCATCCGGCCACTCAGATAGTGGGCCCCCGACTAACACACGCATCCGTTTCATTAGTCTGACGTTACTTCCTTCAAACGCGCAATCTTAGCCGCTGGGTCAACCTTGTCAAAGACGTATGAACCAGCAACTGCAACCGTGGCACCGGCTTCATAAGCTAACTTGGTCGTCTCATCATTAGCACCACCATCGATTTCAATATCGAAGTCGTAGCCCTTTTCACGCTTAATTTCAGCCAAACGGGCAATCTTCTCCAACGTCTCTGGCAAGAACTTTTGACCACCGAAACCAGGGTTAACCGTCATGACCAAAACTTGATCAACCATGTGCAAAACCGGCTCAATTGCCGCAACTGAAGTACCAGGGTTAATAACAACCTCAGCCTTAATACCGTGGTTCTTAATTTGTTGCAAAGCACGGTGAATGTGTGGCGTGGCCTCATAGTGGACACCAATAATGTCTGAACCAGCCTCTGCAAATACGTCAATGTAACGTTCTGGTTGTTCTACCATCAAGTGAACATCCAAAACCATGTTGGTCACTGGGCGCAAGGCTTTTACCCAAGCTGGACCGTATGAGATAGATGGCACAAACATCCCATCCATCACGTCGATGTGAACAAATTCCGCACCTGCAGCTTCAATCAACTCAATATCCTTTTGCAAGTTGATGTAATCTGCAGACAAAATTGAAGGTGCTACCTTAATCGTCATGTCTAAACCTCTTTTGTCTAATCTCAAAAATTAGTGTTTCTTGTCATGTTTATTATAAACCGGGCGTCGGCCTTCAATCAAATCGTAAAATAGCTTGTAGTTATCATAACGAGATTGCATGATTGTACCGGCTTCCAAAGCATCCTTCACAGCGCAACCTGGCTCGTTTAAGTGCACGCACCCACGGAAGCGGCAGTTAGGGGCTAAGGCATTAAATTCACGGAAGTAATGTGTTAAATCACGCGCTTCCATGTCAAAGACTTCAAAAGCTGAGAATCCTGGCGTATCCGCGACAAAGCCACCAAACAGTTGCACAAGCCCAACCTGGCGGGTTGTGTGGCGACCACGGCTCAAAGCTTGCGACACCTCACCAGTGGCTAAATCTAGCTCTGGGGCCAAATGATTCAACAGGGTGCTTTTTCCAGCCCCAGTTTGTCCCATCACGACCGATAATTTATCAGCTAACAAGTCCTTCACTGCCAGCAAACTTGGTTCATCAAACGCAACCGCTGGTAAAATCACTTGGTAACCAGCCGCACGGTACCCGTCTGCAACTTTAATCATGTCAGCCATTTCTGTGGCGTTTAACAAATCCGTTTTTGTGAAGTAAATGACCGGTTCAATGTCTTTCTCTTCCAACGCAACCAATTGACGATCAAGCAAATTGCTTGACCAATCGGGCATTTTGACCGCCGTCACCACAATTGCTTGATCAACGTTTGCAACTGGTGGCCGTACTAAACTGTTTTCACGTTCATCGATATCCAAGATATAACCTTCATCCTTGGTCTCGGCACTGAACGTTACCCAATCACCAACGAGGGGCTTCATATCGCGCTTGCGGAAATTACCACGTGCACGAGTTCGAAAAAGTTCACCCTCGTCAGTCAGGACATCATAAAAGCCAGCCAAGGCTAATTGAATTTGTCCATGATAATCTGCCATATTTTCTCCTATTTAATTTGAGCTACTCTTGCTACTTGTCGCTGATGACTTGCTACTTGAACTGCTTGCTGGCGTACTCGTAGAGCTGCTTGGCACACTATCGTCACCGTCAACAGATGAGGCTGGCGTATTAGAGGTGTCCTTGGCAGCTTCTTTTGCGGCCTCTGAGGCAGCTTTAGATGATTCCTTTGCAGACAGTGAGGCTGCTTCAGAATCGGCAATTGATTGCGACTCCGCTATCGATGCAGAGACACTTGATTCACGTGCTGCTTCGCTAGCAGCCTTTGCTTCAGGATTTTCACCCTTTGATAGGGTGACCATCAGCATATCGTTCGTCGTAATTTTTGATCCCGGCGTAATCGATTGTGATACCACTTCATCTACCGCAATGCTATCTGAATACACTGAATTGTACGTCACGGAAATACCGTTTTCAGCAGCCCAGGAAGCCACTTCTGAGCGGTCCTTGCCACTAAAATCAGGTACCGCATAGCGTTTTGGTCCAGTCGACACCTTAAAGCGAACTGTTGTCTCGCCTGGAATAACCCGGTCTTCAGCATCTAGATTCTGCGAAATAATATATCCCGCCGGAATTGAACTATTAGCTGTTTCAGTCTGTTCAACCGTAAAGCCCTTCGCCTTCAACTTGTCAGCCACCGTCGTATACTTCTCATTGACGTAATCGCCGAAACGGACTTTCGCAGGGCCCTTGGACACAATCAGGTCAACTTCGGCACCTGCCTTGATACTTTTGCCACGGGCTGGCGTTGTTCGAACCACCTTACCGCGATCAATTGTGCTCGAGCTGGTCGTTGTCACATCCCCGACTTCCAATTTAAGACGTTCCAAAGCCTGTGAAGCATTGGCTTGCGTCATCCCACTAACATCTGGCACCCGCACCAATGCTGGTCGCGTTGCCCCGTAGACACCTAACCCAATCACTAAGGCTGCGACAATGCCCAAGGTTACCCAGATCCACCGCCACTTCGACTTAGGATTATCGGGGGTTACAGCCGTTGGTTCAGCTGTAACCGCTGATGACGTCGCCGCCTCACTAGCAGCTTCCGTACTTGCCATCTCATGAATCGGCGCCAATGGAATAACCTTTGTCACCGTATCATCAACGGCTTCATTCGGATCTTCCCACCGCGCTTCATTAACCCGATTGGGAGATAATGCGGTTGCTAAATCAGCTGCCATCTCATGCGCCGAGGCATACCGACTCATCGGATTTTTTGCTGTCGCTTTCAAAATAACATTTTCAAGCGCTTGTGGCATGCGTGGATCGATATCCCGGATTGACGGCATCGGCTCTTGCGTATGCTTAACCGCAACGGCAACCGCTGTTTCCCCATCAAATGGCACATGCCCAGTCAGCATCTCAAACAGCATAACCCCCAATGAATAAATGTCACTGCGGACAGTTGCTACCTCACCCTTAACTTGCTCTGGCGCCATGTAGTGAACCGAACCAATCGCTGTGTTCGTTTGCGTCATACCAAATGACGTTTGCGCACGTGCAATCCCGAAATCAGTAATTTTAGCCTCACCATTTTGATTAATCAAAATATTTTGCGGCTTTAAATCTCGGTGGACAATGCCAGCCTTGTGCGCTTCACCAACCCCTGCCAGAATTTCACTCATGATGTCGATGACACGTGTCACTGGAATTGGTTGTCGTTCAGCAATATACCGCTTCAAATCCATACCGGAAACGTATTCACTCACCAAATATTGCGACCCGCCATCTTCACCATAGTCATAAACCTGAATGATATTCGGATGGATTAACGCCGACGTTGCCGCAATTTCATTTTCAAACCGTCTGCGCACTGACTCGTTATCACGCATATCTAAGCGCATTAACTTCAATGACACATCCCGATCCAAAATAATATCGTGTGCCCGATAAACATTGGCCATACCACCTTCACCCAGTGGTTCAATAATGCGGTAACGATCGCCAATTAGTTGATTAATCTGCATTTAGCGATCCTCACTTTCTTGTTGGCCAATTAGAACAGTCACATTATCAGACCCACCCGCGTCATTCGTTTGGGCAATAAGTGACGCCACCGCATCTGTCAAATTATCAGATGCTAAAATTGTTGCCAATACTTTGGCATCCGAGACGTGTTTCGGCATGCCATCTGTTGTTAATACTAATAAATCACCTGGCCGAGTTGCAAATTCAAATACATCCGGATTCGCTTCTTCAGTCACACCCAATTGTCGTGTAATCACATGACGCCCCGGGTGTGCAACTGCCTCATCGGCTGTAATGGCACCACGTTGCAATAGTTCGCTAGCTAAATTGTGATCAACCGTGAGTTGTCGCATTTCGTCATCACGAATTAAGTAGGCACGTGAGTCACCTAAATTCGCAATCACAACTTGTTCAGCCAAGATAACGGCCACAACCAGTGTTGTCGCCATACCACGCAGTGTCCGGTAACGATTAGCTTTTTTTAAAATTGTTTCATTCTCTTGTGCCGTTTGCTGGAGCATCCAATCTTTGGCCGCCCAAATATCGTGAACATCAGTTTGTTGCCATTCATTACCAATATGTGAAACCGCCATTGTCGCCGCAACATCTCCACCGTTTTCACCACCAACACCGTCTGCGACAATCGCTAATTGCGCCCCTGTTTGGTTAATAAAAACACCCACGTAATCCTGATTGTCGGCACGAACACGTCCAGTATCGGACGCATACGCAATTTTCATAAGGTTGCCTTCCTTTCAGTTGTTACCGTCTGATTTTTAAGCTTTCTTTTGCAACGTTGCAATAAAGAAACCATCTGACTCGAAATCATCTGGGAACATGTGCACCATCCCACGATCATCTTGTGCCTCAAGATCATACGCCGTGTACGTTGGTACCAACTCAAAGTCAGGGTGTTCAGCCAAGAATTGATCAACCACATCTTCGTTTTCTGATTGCAGAATCGTGCAAGTACCATAGACCATGCGGCCACCAGCCTTCAACTTAGGTGCGGCCGCTTCCAGGATACCTAATTGAATCTTCTGCAAGCTTAAACTATCGGCCATTGTTTTGTCATAGCGAATTTCAGGCTTACGACGTAGCAAACCAAATCCTGAACAAGGCGCATCAACCAAAATGCGATCAAATTGTTCATCCGCAAAGGCTTCATCTACCTTACGGGCATCCAATGTGCGCGCATGAACACGGTCGGCCACATGAAGGCGTTCTGCGTTCTGATTAATCAAGCCAACCTTATGATCATGAATATCTAAAGCCTCGACAACACCACCTTCAGTTGCGTTCAAGTATGTCGCAATTTGCGTCGTCTTACCACCAGGTGCAGCGGCAGCATCAAGCACTTGCATGTCAGGATGGATATCCAAACTTGGCGCCATCAGCATGGCTGATTCATCTTGTAAGGTAACCAAGCCATCTTTAAATGCTTGCGAGCTTGCAACGTGACCGCCCGACAACAACAAGGCATCTGGCGTAACCTTAGACGGCGTAACCGTAAAGCCTTCTGCCTCCAAAATGTCCGTTGCTTCAGCGACTGTTGTGACAGCCAAATTAACCCGGGCGGATTGGGCTGGCGCATCGTTAATCGCCATTGCAATCCGTGATGCCTTTTCCCAACCTAATTCCGTCGTTAATTGATTAATCAACCACTCTGGCAATGATGCCTCGATTGACAAACGTTCAACCTTATCAGTAATTTCATCAAATGAGCGGACACCTTCACGATCGATTGCGTGTAGGACACCTGTCACGAACTTGCGGACGCCATCGTGACCACGACGCTTAGCGATATTGATTGCCTCATCAAAGATTGCATGTGTCGGAACCTTGTCCAAGAACTTCATTTGGAAAAGTGAGATGTATAGCAACTCACGTACCCAGGCGTCCAACTTTTCAGGCTTTTTCACGAATGGCGTCAACCAGTATTCCAACGTCATCCGGCGCTGAATTACCCCGTAAACCATCGTGGTCATCAAGTGCACATCGCGCTCATCTAATTCCGCTTGCTTGACCGTATTATTTAATTGCAAATTTGAGTACGCGCCATTGCGAATTTTTTCCAACGTACGGACTGCCATGGCACGCGCATTATGTAGTTCCCATTCAGCGACCTTATTGCTAGTTCCCTTGCTCATCGGTAATCACCATCTCTCCTTCTTCAAACTTAGCGTGACCATTCAAGTACGCCGTCACGGTCATCTTAGGCTTACCCGCCGGTTGTAACTCATCAATCGCAATAATGTGACCATCACCAGCTGCCAACCACAAATCATGCTTGCCCTTTTTAACAACTGTTCCGGCGGGCGCATCGGTCGTTTCATCAACCAAGTGTGTTTGTTGAATCTTTGTCCGGACCCCGTTAATCGTCGTGTGCGCGATTGGGAATGGATACAAGCCACGCACGTGATTATGAATCTCGCGCGCAGAACGAGTAAAGTCTAACACCTCTTGTTCTGGCGTAATGTTTGGTGAGAACGTGACATCATCCTCATTCTGTGGCTCAGGCGTCACGTTCCCAGCAATTAAGTCTGGCAACGTTTGCAACAACAAATCACGTCCCAACAGGCTTAACTTATCGAACAACGTTCCTGTATTATCATCATCCAAAATCGGCAACGTCGCCCGCGAAATAACATCGCCGGCGTCCATGGCCTTAATCATATACATAATTGAGACACCTGTTTCAGCATCACCATTCAAGACAGCGTAGTGAATTGGTGCGCCACCGCGGTACTTTGGTAGCAATGACGCGTGCACATTGATGGCTGCAATTTGCGCTGCTTGCAACAACTTGGTTGGCAAGAACTGCCCATAGGCTGCCGTAATCAACAAATCCGGCGCCATCGCAATAACCTCGGCCATTTCTTCTGAACCAGATAACTTTTCTGGTTGCAACACGCGAATACCTGCAGCAACTGCCGCTTCCTTAACCGGTGTTGGCGTCAATACACGCTTACGACCAACCGGCCGGTCAGGCTGTGTCATAACCGCCAAGACATCATAGTTATCGTCGGCAATCAACGCATTCAAAATTGGTACTGAAAAATTCGGTGTTCCCATAAATACAATTTTCGTTGTCATGTTCCTGCTCCTCTTTTTTGCCTATGTATGGTCGCTATCGCTAGCGACCGTTAGTTTAAATAAAGTTGACTGGGTCACGATCAATTGTCAGCATAACCCCTTGCTTTTGCAAACGTTGACCGGCTGAAACTAGCTCTGTTAACGCCGCTTCCAAACCATCATCGTGCTTAAATTTAATGACCATTCGATAATAGTACTTGTTTTTCAAACGGGTAATCGCACCCGTTGACGGTCCCAACAACACAGAATCAGACGCAAGATGCTTCTTCAACCAGTTAGCGGTTTGATACGCAACTTTAGCAGCCTCATCTTGGCGTTCATGCGCGATTTTAATCTGAACCGTGTAATAATATGGGGCATATTGCCATGTGTGGCGCAAGTTCATTTCTTGCCGGTAAAATGCTTCGTAATCTTGGGTTTTCGCTAATTGAATAGCGTAGTGATCTGGATTGAAGGTCTGAATCACCACTTCCCCTTCTTTATCAGCACGACCGGCACGACCAGCCACCTGCGTTAGCAACTGGAACGTTCGTTCAGAGGCGCGATAATCCGGTAGGCCCAAGGTTGTATCGGCATTCAGTACACCCACCAACGTGACATCTGGAAAATCAAGTCCCTTCGCAATCATCTGCGTTCCCAGCAAGATATCAGCTTTTTTGTCGCCAAAATCTGCCAACATCTTGTCCGTTGCTCCTTTACGACGAGTCGTATCAACATCCATACGAATAATGCGCGCATCCGGCATCATACGTTGTAACTCTTCTTCAACCTTTTGCGTCCCCGTTCCATAAGGGCGAATGCGGTCAGAACCACAGTTTGCACAAGTTGTTGGAATAGGTTCGCTATAGCCGCAGTAGTGGCACTCCAACCGTCCCGTGTCTTTGTGAACCGTCATCGCCAAGTCACAGTTCACGCAACGTGGCACGTAACCACAATTGCGACACATCATAAAATTAGCGTACCCACGCCGGTTAAGCATCAAGACACTCTGCTCATTCTTATCAAGTCGGTCACGCAATTGATCAAGCATCTGTGGTGAGAAAATATCATCACCTCCCGCCTTCATCGCTTCACGCATATCAACGACTTCTGCTTTAGGCAGTGGATTATGCAGCGCACGCTCTGTCAATGTTAGTAGCGTATACACTCCCCGTTGTGCACGGGCACGACTTTCAAGTGACGGGGTGGCTGATCCCAACACAAGTGTTGCCCCATGTCGTTCTGCCCGCCATTGTGCAACGTCACGGGCGTGGTAACGTGGATTTTCATCCTGCTTGTAGGTCGCCTCGTGCTCCTCATCAATTACAATTAGGCCAATGTTTTCCAAGGGTGCGAAAATAGCTGACCGCGCCCCAACCACAACATTAACCTCGTGCCGTTCAACGCGACGCCATTCATCATAACGTTCACCTTCGGACAAGCCTGAATGCATAACAGCAACATCATCCCCAAACCGGCCTTTGACGCGACGCACCATTTGCGGTGTTAACGTTATTTCCGGTACCAGCATAATTGCCGTCTTTCCCTGTTGCAGGGTCCGCGCAATCGCTTGCAAATACACTTCTGTTTTACCAGACCCCGTAATCCCTTCGAGCAAGAACGTCTTCGTCTGGGCCTCACCTAAACTAGCCGCAATTGCGGTATAAGCTGTTTCCTGTTCTGGATTCAACGTCAATGGTGATGTTGGTTCAATCGGACTGCTCAATCGTGGCAACCGATACTCTTCAATCTCCGCCCGTTCAATCCAACCTTGTTCAGCAGCTTTTTTGATCGTTGGATAGTCCAATCCCTGGCTATCCAATACCGTTTTTATTGGGACAAATTCCTGAGGCGCTGTCATCAAATAAGTCAAAAAACGGGCTTGTTTAACCGCTGTCTTCCGCAAATTTTGACGTAAGTCATCATACTCACTGGCTGACAATAGTGGCTTCATCGCCAAAACAGTTTTGGCGGTCGCTCGATTATCAACCACGTACCCGACTTGTAAAACACCCGCTCGTTGCAGACGTTGTAATTTCGGCAATAATTCTGGCGCGATTTCCGTTTCGTTGAACGGTATCTCTGAGCGATCAGCAAACAGCACTTGCACATCCGGCTCGTTAGCTAGGCCATTTGGCGCAACTAACTGGAAGGTCTTTGAGTACTTAGCACGCATGACGTTTGGTAACATGGTTTGCAAGACACTGATGCGAAATGCAAAATTGGTTTCAGCCAACCACTGGCCTAAATCAAGTAATTCTTCGTTTAAAACTGGTTCAAGTTCGACAACACTTTCAATTGCCTTCAACTCAGTTGCTTCTTTAACAGCCGTAACAAAGCCAACTACAAACCCTTGAATCAAACGATTACCACGACCAAACGGTACAACCACGCGCATCCCCACGGCTAAAACCTCGGTCAATGCTTCTGGGACAGCATACGTGTATGGTTGATTCGTTTGCATCGTTGGCACATCAACAATCACTTGTGCATACATTTAAATATTTCCTTTCGTTAGACTCTATGTTCAAAAAGTATAAATTCGTACACTTTATTTTACCAAACTTAGGCAAATACCCCTAATTATGCCAGTAACGTTTTAAAGTTCCTTTGTGATTGTCGCAGCCAACACCGATAAATAAAAAAAGTTACGTACGATTCCTCATACGTAACTTTTGTATCGTTTCATTTGTTTACTTGTTATTCTTCAACAATTCAACGTCGCGTGCAATCATAATTTCTTCATCGGTTGCAACCTTCAACACCTTAACGGCTGAATCATCAGTAGAAATAATCATTTCATCATCACGTTGCTTGTTTTGTTCTTCATTCATCTTAATACCCATGAAGTTCAAACGGCTGATGATTTCTGAACGCAAGTCATCGGCATTTTCACCGATACCAGCAGTAAAGACGATTGCATCAATACCTTCAAGCTCCATGTAGTATTGACCGATGTAACGAACAACACGATCAACGAACATTTGGATAGCCAATTCAGCGTGTTCGTTTGTCTCACGAACAGCCTTCAAGTCACGCATGTCAGCTGACAACGTTGAGACACCAAGCAAACCTGACTTCTTGTTCAAGATGTTCAACATTTCATCGTTCGTCAAACCTTCACGCTCTTGGATGTAGTAAACCAAAGATGGGTCCACATCACCTGAACGAGTTGCCATCATAACACCAGCCAATGGCGTGAAGCCCATTGACGTGTCGTATGACTTACCATTCTTGATGGCCGTAATTGAAGCACCAGCTCCCAAGTGAAGCGTGATAATCTTCAAGTCTTCAAGAGGCTTGTTCAAAATTTCTGCCGTGCGGGCAGCCACGTAACGGTGTGATGTTCCGTGGGCACCATACTTACGAGCACCGTACTTCGTGTAGTACTCATATGGCAAACCGTACAAGTAGTTCTTGCGTGGCATTGTTTGGTGGAACGCTGTGTCGAACACAGCGACTGAAGTTGCGTTAGGCAACAACTTTTGGAAGACACGGATTCCCATAGCGTTAGCTGGGTTGTGCAAAGGCGCATAAGCAGCCAAACGGTCAATCTTTTCCAAAACATCATCGTCAACAACGACTGAGTGGTTAAACCATTCTCCACCCGCAACCACACGGTGACCAACACCTGTGATTTCGCTCAAGTCAGCAATAACGTTGTTTTCCTTCAATTGTTCCAACAACAAGTTAATGGCAGCCTCGTGGTTGTCGATGTCTTGAATCAATTCAATCTTTTCACCATTGTACTTCAACGTAAAGATTGAATCGCTCAAACCGATTCGTTCAACTTGTCCCTTTGCAATTACCTGCTCAGCTGGCATCTCAATCAATTGAAACTTCAATGATGAAGAGCCGGCGTTAATCGCCATAGTCTTAGCCATGTATACTTGTCTCCTCTTTTCCAAAACTGGAATTTGCTCAATATCTTTAAATAGTATAGCACAAAATTTACTGACTGAATTGTCAAATGTTTCACACACGTATCACGTGTGACACTATGCGTGGCGTAATGCGTTTGCCGTCATCCAAGCCGTAATTTCTGACACAAAATTCTTATTTTCTGCCACATTTGTCAATTCAGGCGTCCGCGCTAGCATAACGGGGGTTGCTTGGACAGCATCCCCACCTGATCGTTGCAAAACCAAGATAGCCTTGGCAGCCTTCTCATTAGTAAAGAGCTTTTCTGGGAATTGGAGTAGCGCTTGGAAGAAAACGTCTGAGCCTTGCAAATACTTCAAGATATTAGCCGCTTGCTCTGATTCGAACAAATTAGCCGGTACAATCAACGCCGCCAAACCACCTGGACGCAGTGCCTTAATGGCTTGCTCAATTAGCAAGTGGTGTACGTATGTCAGTCCGTCATCAGCTTGCGTCGTAAAATCAGTCGGCACAGCTGATGGATAATAGCCAACTGGTAAGTCTGCTATCACAACATCTTGATTCACAGCTGGTTGATCAGCGACTGCATCCGCCAAAGTTAGTTGCCAATCTAAGCCGAGCAAAGCGGCCATACCTGAGGCAATCGTCAACATCGTATCGTCGTTTTCAACCCCACTCGCTGTCATTTCATTCTTTTGTTGTCCCAAAACTTGCGCCACCGTTGCAAGCAAATTACCTGAACCGACCGTCAAATCAGTTACCTTTACTGGCTCACCTGCAGTCACAAATTGTTCAACGACAAAGCCTACCCACATGCCAATGGCATCCGGCGTTACTTGATAGTTTGCTTGCAACCCATCTTCACGCATCGTTGCCACAAGCAATAGTTGTAGTACCTGACGCTTTAGTTCTGGGGTCATACCATCAAAATCAGCCGCTTGGATGTCAGCTAGGATATTTGCCTGATCCGTCGCTGAAAGCGTTGCCCATTCATCATCATCTTGCCCGAGCATCAACTCAAACACAATCACAAGCGCTTCAATTGCAGCCATGTCTAATGTTTCAACAAGCTTATTTTGTGCGGCTTGTAGTTGCTTAACCGCCTTCTCAATCGTTTCAAACATGTCTTTACCTCGTTTTTTCTGCTCCTTCCAGTGTAGCTAGTTTTTTAGTAAGTGACAAGGAAAGAGGCCGTTGAATTCACTTCGGAATAATGACCTGCCGATTCCAGTCGACCAAGACATACTCATGGCACTTGGAGTTTGCAATAATGCGTGGATACGGTTGCGGTGACTTACCTCGTTCTTCAGGTGTCTGGCGCACATAAGCTAACGCCTGGCACTTACCCTGCCAATAAAACAGCTCAGCCCGGCGCAACTGTTGCGCGTGTGACTGCATCACACACCAGCCAGTCAGTGCCACCACCAGCACCCCACTCACCCCCAACGTGTGCCCCAAAATATGCCCTGATCGTGTCCGTTTCAATACAAAGTCACCTCCTCATAAACTTTTTGGCCTGTCGTACAGAAGATCGTAATACCAATGCGCCGGTCACTAAGACGTTGAAATTTCGCTTGTTTGACCTGATTTAACAACACAATCTGTCCGCTTTGCATCGTCGTCACAACCAAACGTTGGCGCTTAACTAGGAGTAGGTAGTCCTGTTGTTTCGTTTGACTTCGCAGGCGAACCACATCCGCATGGCACGTCACCAATTGGTAGGCAGCATCTGGCGATTCTAAAATAATCAAGGCCCGTAAAACGCGTTGCGTTGTCATCGTTTGCACCGCTTGTGTTTGCGTTTGACGCATCATTCGAGTGCCAATCGTTATTAGGGAACCAAACATGATAATAATACTTAAGGCGACCAATGTTTCTGCTAAGGTGAATGCTTTTCTTTTAACCACGCTCGAAGTTCCTGTTTGTATGTTTGTTTAACAGCTATGATTTGGGCTTCTTCTTGTTGTCGTTGTACGTGATAGTAACGTACTGTCATCATAATTAAGGTTGTTGTACTGATTAAAATTAGCGCAGCCACCAATGCCTCAGCAAGAATCGTCCCGTTACGTTTGCAACTCATAGGTACCCCCACCAAATTGAAACACTAAGCGCACCGGTTTGGGGCGGTCTGCATGCCACATCATGATTGTCGCTGGTTTCACATAATGGCGTCGACACTCAACCATGCGATATCGTGCTACCCAGCCTGCCGGTAGGGGCACTCGCTGATTATCCACAAACACGGCATCGCCTTGTGCAATCACGGCAAAGGCTTGTCCCATATACAGTTGCCGTTGACGGGCCTTTTCATACGCCAAATCGAACTGTTGTTCAAACGTCACCCAGGCGTCCGCAGACTTGCTGGGCAACAACTGCTGTCCTGATAGACCAACCACACTGACAATGCATAACACCACGACCGTTTCAATTAATGTAAACGCGGCCCGCTTATTTTGCACGGAACACCTGGCTATCCTTAATGTCAATTCCCGCAGCTTTGGCCTGTTTTACCTGATCTGCGGACAAGTACTGATTCGTTTGTAAATCACCGAAATTAGCGACCTTATCTGGATTTTCGCTCAAGTAAAGATCTACCTGCGTTTGAATCGTTTGTACCAGAGCCGTTTGCTGCTTCTGTTCAGCGAACTTACGCACGTTATTCACATTGGGCAAGACCAATAAGATCAATAGACCAATAATAAAAATTGTTGTCACAACTTCAATCAACGTAAATCCGCGACGCTTTGTGTGCTTTACCATGTCATTAATTCCCCCATATTTCGATACATCGGTAACAACATAATGCCGTATAACCCGATAACAATTAGACCAATCACCGCAAAACATACCGGTTGAATAATCATTAAATAACGTTGTACTTGTCGTTCTAATAGTTCAAATTTACGTTGCGCTAAAATTTGAAAATCTTCACCAATTGCTTGTTCTGATTTTCCTTTTGCAAAAAGATGCTGACATTCCGGCGGTAATAATGGCATCGACTGAATAACTTGCCGTAAATCTTGGCCTTCTCGTAAGCCCCGTTCTGCTTGCGTGCCCAATAGTCGCATTAATTCTGGACTATCCGCTGTTGCACTCCGCTTGACGATTGTCGCCAAACCAATCCCACTCGTCAAAAGTAACCCCAATTGCAAACTCATCTGATATCCGATAGACAGCTGCACCAGTGAGCCGATGAATGGCACCCGCTGTAACAGCTGTAGTCGTTGCAGCCAATTACGTCGACGCCATATTCGTCCACCAAGCCAACTAACAACACAACAGGTTAAAACACTCACGCTTAAACCAACGCCCCAGTGCGACAGCTGTGGCACTGTTGCACCCATCTGCTGTAATTGAGGCAATAGATACGTACAAAATAGCCCCATTAAGCCCGCTAACATCACCAGTAGCACAACTGGATAGAGTAGTAATTGGCGGAGCTTCTGACTTTGTCTCAACCGACGATGTTCCCGTCGACCAATTTCCATCACCAGTTGCGATAGCCGCCCATGGACACTAGCAAAAGCCAATTCACGCGCAATTTCGCGACGCACATACGGTGCCAGTAGCTGATGTAGTGGTTGACCTTGATGCAACCCAGCCACAATTGCGATTAGTGCCAGCCGTTGTTTGGGTAAAACACCTTGCACGGTCATCAACGCCCGTTCTAACGCATACCCGTTCGCAATCAGTTGGCCAAGCAATTCAAAAAAATCAGCTTGCGTTTTCAACGGCCACTGCTGCTTCTTCATCCCTCACCTCCTGGAGTAATGTCACTAATTCGTCCCCCTGCGCAACTTGCAAATCAGCCATTGGTCCGTGTGTGTCATGCACCATTGTTTGGTAACCCAAGCCAATCAAAACTTGGCGAAGAATGGCCGCTGGTATACCGAATGCCCGCAGCCGGTACCAAATGCCAGCTATTGACATGGCATGAACGGTACTTAAAATTAAATGACCGCTCAAGGCCGCTTCAACAACAATGTGCGCCGTTTCGGCATCCCGAATCTCACCAATAATCATCACATCCGGATGGTGACGCAATGCCAATCGTAGCAAGGTCGCATAATCCATTTCTGCGTCACGATTAACCTGTAATTGTAGGTACTCACTCTGCACAATTTCCACCGGATCTTCGATTGTCAAAATCATCTGATTTTGAAGTACCTGTCCCGCCAGGTAATGCAATGTCGTCGTTTTACCGGCGCCCATTTGCCCAGCAATTAAGACTAACCCCTGTCGACGCGCTAACGTGGCCGTGAGTTCAGCCACAGGCGTCGTCTCTACCCATCGAATTTGGCGGTCGGTGGCCGCCACGATTAACCGAACGACCACTGACTCCCGATTTAGAAAATCACCAACACTAGATACCCGCAAATGAAGTGGTCGGTCACCCGCTTGATAAGTCCACCGTCCCAATTGCGGGCGCCGCATTTCACTGATGTCCATCTGTGCCTCAAATTTAATGTGGCGAATTAAAGCTGCCCCTACCGATGCTGTTAACACGTCCAATGGAACAATCCCACCCGCCGTATAACAAGACACCTGATACCCGTCTTGTTTCGGCATAATGTAAATATCACTTGCTTGGTGTTGTGCTGCCTCGAAAATGGCGTTACTAAATACCGCTTGAATTGTCGTCATGTCTTACCTCCTCACAACTAATAAAGAGGCACGGTTGTACAATTTGTCCAAAAGTCATCAAAACAATTTTTTAATTCACAAAAAACGCTCTTGCAACCAAGAAAACCAGTCGCAAGAGCGTTTCAAAAATTTTTTAATTAACTGCTAACGAGATGAAGTTCAACAAGAACAAAATCGTCACAATCCACAAGATTGGACTAATTTCAGCAAACTTCCGCTTCACACTCTTAATGACAACGAAGAAAATAAAGCCAGCCGCAATACCATACGAAATTGAGTATGAGAAGGCCATGAATGCTGACGTGAAGAAGGCGGGAATCGCAATTTCAATATCATCCCACTCGATTGCCTTAAACTCATTCATCATCATGATACCAACAACGATTAGAATTGGTGCAGTTGCTGCCGTTGGAATCACATTAACCAGCGGTGCCGCAATAATTGCAAGCAAGAAACCAATTGCAACGACGACTGATGTCAAACCAGTACGTCCACCCGCCTTAATGCCGGCTGACGCTTCAATGAACGTCGTTGTATTTGAGGTACCAAAGATACCAGCAAACATCGTCGCAAATGTATCTGCAACCAACCCGCGGTCCATCTTTGACTTAAAGCCCTTACCTTCGTAGAACTCCTTCTGGTCAGCTTCAGAGAAGATACCAGTCGTCATACCAGTACCAATGAACGTGCCAATTGCGTCAAACAAACCTGACAAGCCCATTGAGAATACTGTTAATACAACAATCAAAATGTGCTTTGGTGACGTAAACATTGACCAAAGGCCGTCTGGACCAAGTGCTTGACCAAAGATACCACCAAAGTCCTTAAACGTTGATGTAAATGAGGCCATGGCGTCAATGTGCGTATTCGTTACGCCCATTGGAATACCAATAATCGTCGTGATGAAGACTGACAATAAGAAGGCCCCCGGCACGTTGGCGACCACCAACAATACCAAAACCACCAAACCGATTAGTCCCAACAAGACAGCTGGCTGACTAAACGTGGCAATTTCTGGCGTCGTGCTACCGTTTGCCGTAATACTTTCAATGACCTTGGCCCCACCACCTGTAAATGGCTTGTTGTTCAAGGTTAAAATGTTTTGCGGGTCAACTAAGAAATTTAAGAAGCCGGCATTCTTAAGCCCAATATAGGCGATAAACAGCCCAATACCTGCTGCGATGGCGTGCTTAAGTTGATCCGGAATTGCTTTAACAATGGCTGATCGAATCTTCGTCAAGGTGATAATCACATCAACTAGACCAACCAAGAAGACCATTCCCAATGCTTGCTTCCATGTGTACCCCAAACCAAAGACAATCGTGTAGGTAAACATGGCTTGCATACCGATTGACGGTGCCAACGCGTAAGGCAAGTTTGCAAACAGTCCAGTGATTAAAGTACCGACAACGGCTGTCAAAATTGTTGCTAAGAAAACACCTTGACTTGGCATCCCCGTCAAAGACAACACTGACGGATTCAAGAAAATGATATACCCCATTGCCACAAAAGTTGTAATTCCGGCAATGATTTCTGTCCGCACATTTGTGTGATTGTCAGACAGTTTGAAGAATCGTTCTAACATGTACCCATTTCACTCCTAATAAAAAATTCCGCATCATCGACGGTTTCGCACAATGATACGGAAAAACAAACGACGCCAAGATAAAAAAATATCCCGGCGTCGTTAACGGTATCATCGCAGTCGCAATGATACCCAATTCCGAGTCTGTGGCAAAACACGTTAACGACTCAACTATTAATAATTGTTTATAACTTTATCGCTTTTTGTTCACAGCGTCAACAGTTATGTTTGGTAACAAAAAAAGAGACGGGAAATCCACGTCTCTTTTTTAACGAAAACTACTCAGCAGTCGTAAAGACAGCTTGAACGTCATCGTTTTCTTCAAGTTCATCAACCAAGCTAGCCAATGATGCTTGCTTATCCTCAGGCACTGCCATTGGGTTTTGAGCAACCATCGTTACTTCATCGTTGACCAACGTGTAACCCTTTGCTTCCAAAGCGTCACGTACTTCAGGGAATGACTTCGCATCCGTGTAGATTTCGAATTGGTCATCGTAAGTCTTCATGTCTTCGGCACCAGCCTCCAACATGTCTTCGAACAATTGATCCTCATCAATATCGTTATCTTCGTTACGCTCGATTTCGATGTAACCCTTACGATCGAATTGGAATGAAACTGATCCAGTCGTTCCCAATTCACCACCGAAGTGCTTGAACGTTGAACGAACTGAGGCAGCCGTACGGTTAATGTTATCAGTCAACGCTTGGACCAAAACAGCTACACCAGCTGGTCCGTAACCTTCGTACGTCAACTCTTGGTAGTTAGCGCCACCGGCACCAGAAGCCTTATCCAAGGCACGTTGGATGTTATCCTTTGGCATGTTAGCTGCCTTAGCCTTGTCGATAACCAAACGCAAACCTGCGTTTGAATCTGGATCTACACCACCAGCCTTAGCTGCCGTGTACAAATCGCGGGCAAGCTTTTGGAAGATCTTACCACGCTTTGCGTCTTGGGCGTTCTTACGTCCTTGAATGTTATGCCACTTACTGTGTCCTGACATTTCAGAAACCCCTTTTCATTCGAAAATTTATCGATTAATTTTATCACACATTGTCTGTGCTTGACTAGTAGAATTATAGCATATTCTCAGCTGACATAAAGTCATACGGCGTCAAATCAGCCATGCCAATATTGGGATCAATTGTTTCGGCGGTAATTTGTGCAATTGTTAGGATATCATCCTCGGTGTCGGCAACTGCCTGAACAATTTCATTGACTGCCGGCGAATCATCGATCGTATTCTCTTCATCAACTACTTCCGCCGTTGGATCAACTGCCAGTGGCTGTTGATTTAGAGCTGCGATTGAGGCATGGTCATCTGGCGTTTCAGGTAGTTGTCCCGCTTCGGCTTGTTGCAACCGTTCCTGCAAAGTCGTCTGCCGATTAACGCCTTCCGTCACAGCCGCACGCTGATAGGCACTCACATCCCCAATCAGCACCAATGACTCACTTGCTCGTGTTAATCCCGTATACAGCAAATTACGTTGTAACATACGGGAGAACGCATTAACCAAAGGCATAATAACTAACTTATACTCGGCACCTTGTGCCTTGTGAATGGTCGTTGCATAGGCCAACGTCAATTGATTCCAGTTCTGGCGCGTATACTCAACTTCCCCTGTGTCAAAAGCCACCGTAATGTTATCCGTATTATCTTCATTCGCCTTATCCTTGGCCAACATAATACTAGTAATATATCCAATGTCACCGTTAAAGACATTGTGTTCCGGATCATTTGCCGTCTGCATCACTTTATCACCGACGCGGAAACTAAACGCCAAGTCACCTAATTTAATATTGATTTCCCGCTTTTTAGGGGTCATCGGATTGAAAATTTCTTGGGCAACTGCATTCAAATTATGCACGCCCGCTGGTGTTTTATACATCGGTGCCAAAATCTGCATATCTGCGACCGAATTGCCTTTTTCTTTCCAACTCGTTGCAATCTGCTCAATTAGTCGTGGTACTTGCGTCGTTTGTGCTGGAAAGAATGAGCGATCTGGTTGGCGCACCGTAAAATCTTCTGGCAACTGACCGGCACGAATGGCACTCGCCAACGCAATGATTGTTGACCCTTTACCCTGCCGGTGAATCGTCTCCAACTCACGGTAATTCAGCAAGCCACTAGCTAATAAGTCATAAAAGACGCGACCGGGTCCAACAGACGGCAACTGGTCTTTGTCCCCAACCAGAATAACTTGCATGCCGCCCGGGATACCGCGTAATAGCAAATCAAACAACTGCGTATCCACCATCGACATCTCATCAATGACTAACAAGCGACCTGACAACTCTTCGATATCAATCTCATCCAAGTCTTCACGACCATTAATCCCCAATAAGCGGTGAATCGTCGACGCAGGCATCCCAGTTGATTCCGAGAGACGCTTCGCTGCCCGGCCGGTTGGCGCGGCCAGACGAATACTGGTCTCAATCTCATCCCATTTCATTCCTTCGGCTTGCAGTAGCTTCTTTAAAGTTGCCACAACCCCATTAATAATGGTTGTTTTACCAGTCCCTGGTCCACCCGTTAAAATAAACAAATTACTGGTTAACGCAGCAATCATCGCTTCTCGTTGGACATCATCATATGGAAACGGATTCTCTTCTTCCACTTCGGTCAGGTACTGCACGACATCTTTGCGGGCATACTCACCCGCTTTGCGTTGCGTTAGGCGTACTAACTTCTGTGCAATTTCGCGCTCTGCTTCAAACAACGCTTTTACATATAAGTTTTGTCCGTCAGCAATAACCACGCCATCTGAAGTAAGGGTCAACAGCGCCCGCTTAATTAAAGCCACATCCACGCGGGCATTCTGCGCCCGTTCCAAAATTTGTTGTGTTGCCTGCAATAACGCTTCAACTTGCATGTACGTATCACCAGACTCGAACGTTGCTTGGTTAATTGCCGCAATAACGCCCGCCTGAATGCGACGGGCGTCCAAGGCATCGATACCTTGTTGGGCAGCCAAACGATCAATACGGGCAAATGATACGCCATCAATATCAATCACCATTTGGTAGGGATTTGTCTTTAAAATTTGCAGTGTCTGTTGCTGATACTTTTGATAAATGGCCGTTGCCAACGCCGACCCAAAGCCGTAATCATTTAGCGCGATAATCGCCCGTTCCATGCCATCAGATTGTTGTAACTGATTCACAATGACTTCTTGCAGCTTCGTTGAAATCCCAGTTTGTGTCAAGACAGCTGGATCTTCTAGGATCAAATCCACCGCTTCGATACCGAGTTCATCAACAATCTTTGTGGCCGTTGATTTACCAACCCCCGGAAATTGATCACCTGACAAATAGGCGACTAAACCTGACGTCGTACTGGCTGCTTGTCGTTGATAATTTTGCGCTGCAAACTGCGTGCCATAACGGGCATGCGTTGTTAACCGACCCTTAAATTCATAACTGGCGCCAATTTGAATATCACCAAAGCTACCAGTAACCGTAATTTCAGTATCATCATAGTCAAAATTCAGGTCAGCAACTTCAACAATCATGACTTTATAAAATGAATCCTGAGCCGCGAAAAGAATATTCTTAACTTGGCCGGAAACAGTGGGTTGCTCATCCGTTGGATTTGGGCCGTCGAACAAACTAGTCTGATTCTCCATCTAATCGGCTCCCTGATAGTAATTGGACGATTTCATCTAATCGTTGTGCTTGTGCCTGATAACGTTGTAAATCAATCATTTGGGCCGTCGCCAACCATTGATTGTCTTGATCGCCCTTGGCCGTTGCCACAACCCCACGACCAAAATTGGCCTCGAAATTCATCGGATCAACGTGGATTGCTGCATCAAAAGCTTCAGCTGCTTTTGATTCATGTTGCAAGCCTAGCCAGATGTTACCTAATAATACTTGCGCACCAGTGTCTTCTGGCTGTTGCTCAACAGCTGTCAAAGCATATACCAATGCCTTTTGGAATTGGTTTTGAGCATACCATCCCTGTGCCTGCATCACAGTTGCATCATGCAAAATAGCCAAATCAGTAATTTTACCAAAGAAATCATTTGCCCGTTGATAATCCCCCGCCACGTAATACACATTACCCGTCGCGTACAGCAAGTTTTGCAAAGCTTCATCATTCGCTTGGAAGAGTCCCAAACTCTTTAGGGCCAAATCCTCTGCTTCAATCAAGTTTTCAGTTGCAACCAAAACAGCTACCAAGTCTGCATAGGCTTGCCAGTTATTTGGGTTAGCGTTAATTTCGGCGACCAAGCGTGCCATATCCGCTTGTGCTGCATTTTCTGGTTGCGTCATCTCTCTAGTTCCTTCTTCGCTTAAATTGTATTTGAGGCATCACTGCTGACACCCAAATAACTTGTATCGTTTCGTGATAATTCGGTAAATGTTTTACCGTCCGCCGTCTCTAAAATTGAGGTACTGGTGTTCCCTAAGCCCCCACGCGCGCGTAAGTCGGCCAATGGAATCCCTGTCAAACCACCCATACCGGTCGTTAAGGCCGCGCCGTGACTAAAGAAAACCAGATTAACCCCTTCGCCACCGTATTCAGTTACCGCTGTTTCGACTGCCTGGCGGAAACGTGCTTGCACACTTTCAAATGATTCCGCCCCTGGCACCTGCGCGGCGTCAAACTTTTCTGGGTGGTTGCGCGAAGCATCGTACATGTCATACCAGCCAGCTTGGACATCCGCAAACGTCTTGCCTTCCCAGACACCAAACGAAAACTCCTTCAATCCATCCATAAACGTTAGCTCGGGCTTTTCATCTAAAAGGGCTAGTGTTTCTTCAGCTGTAATGCGTGCTCGCTTGATTGGACTAGCAAAAGCGTGCGCAAATTTTACATCGTGTAAGTGACGGCCCAGCATCTTAATTTGGTCGTATGATTCTGGTAACAGTGGTGAATCACCACCTGCTCCTTGAAAACGCCCTTCGGCATTCCATTCTGTTTTACCGTGGCGGATGAAGTATAGCTTCGTCATGCTTTGGTCTCCTTGTCTTGAATTCGTTATGTATGTTAGTTAGTGTTGTGTGTCGACGCGTTGCGTCGAGTGGCTGGGGGCTTCTTTTGTCCCGCTAAACGAGGTGTGTCAAAATAGTGGCGGGCGGAGTCCACGGCTTTGCCGCGTACACCTTTACCCCTGGTAGCACTAAGCGGCAAAACCGCTAAGTGCTACTGCCACATATTTAGCCACTCCTCGTTCTATACGCGGGGCGCCCCCAGCCACAGCAGCCGAGAGATGCTAGACCGTTAAAGATTTTCATCTATTCACAAAAAAATGGACGAACAGTTTACCCTGATGTCTTGTGGCTGATGAAAATCGAACAATTATAGTCTTGCTTGGCTGCTGCGTTTGGCCCCACCACGTGTTTAGACACGTGCACTAGAAGGGGCCAAACACTCCGGCCGTCAGGACGGACACAAACCACCAAACTATATACCTTCCATTATAGACGTAAAAACGCCGAGAGACAAAATCTCTCGGCGTTTTCTGTTATCGATATTATTTTTGTTTAATCGTGAATTACTCCAAACCTTCAGTCAAAGCCTCAGGGAAGTTTTCGCGAACGATTTGTGCTTCGTGTGCTGACAACATTGGGAAGTCAGGATCAGCACCCAAATCAGTGTGGTACATACGATCACGTGGTGACTCTTCACCTTCTGCGTGAGCTACCGCAATCTTGTAACCATCAAAGTCAGTTGCATCATCAGCTTCATCAGCTGATGCTACGTGCAATTGAGAAACAAGCAACAAGACGCGAACATCTTGTCCCAATGAATCCAACCAAGCCTTTTGATCGTCAGTCAAGAACAACGTTACCGCTGCTTCGGCTGGCTTACCAATCAACTTCGCATCACGGGCAACTTCCAAGGCCTTGTTAACGGCATCGCGCAACGTCATGAATTCTGACCACTTAGCCATCAATTCGTCAGCGTTAGCAATATCTGCAACAGCTGGCATCTCAGTCAAGTAAGCAAAGTCACCTTCTTCGTGCTCAAGATACTCAAAGATTTCTTCAGCCGTGTGTGGCAAGATTGGCAACAACAACTTGTCCAAGTCTACCAAGACCTTGTACAAGACCGTTTGCAATGAACGACGAGCGTGTCCCTTTGGCGCTTCAACATACAAGATGTCCTTGGCGAAGTCCAAGTAGAACGCTGACAAGTCAACGTTAATAAAGTTGATAACCAACTTGTTGACTGCTTGGAAGTCATACACGTCGTAGGCAGCCTTGATGTCAGCAACCAACTTGTTAAAGCGGGCGTAGAAGTATTGGTCAGCTGCGACCAAATCATCGAAGGCAATTGTATCAGCCTTTGGATCAAAGTCAGCTGTGTTAGCCAGCAAGAAACGCATCGTGTTACGGATCTTACGGTATGTCTCAGACGTTTGTGACAACAAGTCCATTGATACACGAACATCGGCTGATGAATCAACTGACGTTACCCACAAACGGATAATTTCAGCACCCATCTCCTTCACCACTTCGTTAGGTGAAATGATGTTACCCAATGACTTAGACATCTTCTCACCATTTCCGTCCAAGACAAATCCTTGTGACAAGACTGACTTGTATGGTGCCTTACCCGTTACAGCAACACCTGTGATCAATGATGAGTTGAACCATCCACGGTATTGGTCAGAGCCTTCCAAAACCAAATCTTCTGGGAAGCTTAGGTTTGGACGCGTGGCCATGACACCTTGGTGTGAAGTTCCTGAATCGAACCAAACGTCCATGATGTCCGTTTCCTTGGTAAATTCGCCATTTGGTGAGTGCTCGTTTGAGTAACCTTCTGGCAACAAGTCCTTGGCCTCACGTTCGAACCAAACGTTTGAACCATGCTCGGCTACCAATTCAGCGATGTGGTCGATGATTTCAGGGTCAACAATTGCCGTACCATCTTCAGCGTAGAAGATTGGCAATGGCACACCCCAAACACGTTGACGTGAGATAACCCAGTCGCCACGGTCGCGGATCATGTTGTACAAACGCTTCTTACCCCATTCTGGTTGGAACTTAACATCGTCCAATGCATCCAAAATGTCTTGACGGAAGCTATCGATCGAAGCAAACCATTGTGGCACCGCACGGAAGATAACTGGCTTCTTAGTACGCCAGTCAAATGGGTAGCTGTGCACAACTGGTTCGTGCAAGATCAACGCATCAGCTTCTTCAAGCTTTTGCAATGATACCTTGTCAGCATCTTGGTAGAAGACACCTTCAAAGTCAGGACCAGCTTCGGCCGTCATCTTACCTTGGTCATCAACGTTCATGATAACTGGCATGTTGTAACGTTGACCGGTAGCAAAGTCATCTTCACCAAATCCTGGGGCCGTGTGAACCGCACCAGTACCGGCATCAGCCGTCACATAATCAGCATTAACAACCAAAATCTCACGGTCCATGAATGGGTGCTCAGTTGTCACCATTTCAAGTTCCTTACCAGTAAAGGTTGCGACAACTTCGTACTCGTCCCAGCCGAACTTAGGCGCAACGGCACCCAACAAAGCTGAAGCAACGATGTACTTCTTGTCTGAACCCTTTGGTTGAATTTGTGAATATTCGAAATCAGCGTTCAAAGCCAAAGCTTGTGAAGCTGGTACCGTCCAAGGTGTCGTCGTCCAGGCGATGAAGTACGTGTCGTTATCCAACAAGCCCTTACCGTCCTTAACGCGCTCTGAGAAGAACGCCGTGTCTGACTCAATGTCGTGGTATTCGATTTCAGCCATTGCCAAAGCAGACTCTGATGACCATGACCAGAAGACAGGCTTCTTACCACGGTAGATCAAGTTCTTCTTGGCCATCTCACCGAAGACGCGCAATTGGGCAGCTTCGAATTCAGGCAACAACGTCAAGTATGGGTTATCCCAGTCAGCTGAAATTCCCAAACGCTTGAAGTCGGCCATTTGCGTCTTAACTTGCTTACGTGCAAATTCTTCGGCCATCTTACGCCAGATAACTGGGCCAACCGCCTTACGATCCTTACCAGCCTTCGTCAATTGTTGTTCAATTGGCAAACCGTGCGTATCCCAACCAGGGACAAATGGTGCGTAGAAACCATTCATTGACTTGTAACGAACGATGATATCCTTAGAAATCTTGTTCATGGCGTGTCCGATGTGAATGTTTCCGTTAGCATATGGCGGGCCATCGTGAAGCATAAATGATGGCTTACCTTCGTTCATCTTTTGACGTTGCTCATAGACCTTATTCTCGAACCAGATGTTTTCACGTTGTAGCTCAGTTTGTGGTAGGTTACCACGCATTGGGAACTTCGTCTTTCCTAGGTTCAAGGTTTGCTTCATCTTCATAAAAGCGCAATCCTTTCTGTTCAATCCAAGTGCTACCGCGTTGACATGCGGCTTACCCTGAAACTAAAAAATCCCGCACCGGCTATCACTAGCCAATGCGGGACGTCATGTCAACGTGGTACCACCCGAATTCACGGCAAACTGCCGCCTCTTCTGTGTATTTGATTAAAAAACTTTCTTGCTGATAAGCAAAGTGCGTCACCATCCTAGACTCTCACCGGGTTAATTCTAGGTCGCTGTTTGGAATACACCTTACCGTTTGGTCAAGAAACCATGTTTACATGATAACGAAAAATTAGTCCTTATTCAAGAAGTTTCCGTTGCTTTCTGCTGATTCAGGGAAGATAACAACCGTTTCTACTTCTGAACTATCAGCGGCTGCTGATGTTGGTGCAACCGGTGCAGATGATGCTGATGGCACTTGGTTAGCGGCTGGCTTTTGGAACGCAGCCCAATCATCAGTCTTAACCAAATCCATTTGTGCCTGCAATAGACCTTCAATCTTGGCCTTAAAGGCACCCATGTCCTTGTCCAAAGCATCCTTTTCAGCAACCAACTTTTCGTTCTTAGCTTGTGACTCAGTCAACAAAGCATTGGCCTTCGCGTTAGCTTCCATAACAATCTTTTGTGCTTCAGCTTGAGCTTGTTGCAACGTTGCTTCAGCTTCAGCCTCTGTTTGCTTCTTCAAACGATCAGCGGCTTCTTGCGCAATCAAAATTGATGAATTAACAGATTGCTTCATCTCTTCAACTTGCTTAGCGTTTGCATCTGCTTCAGCCAATTGCGTCTTCAACGTTTGATTCTCTTGCATCATACCATCGTAATCAGTTACGATACGGTCCAAAAATTCTGAAACTTCGGCCTTATCGTACCATTTGTTACTTTTTGTTGTGAATTCCTTCGCGTGAATCTCTTGTGGGGTCAATGCCATGTGCTTTCTCCAATCTATTTCTTCATCACAGCGAGTGACACTCGCCATTTATCTTTTTTTGTCATGCCATTCTCGGCAACTAATTTCAGTCGACCAAAGTGGCGGACGGAAACCAAATCATTTACCGCTAGGACAAAGTCTGGACGGTCCACGTCAGTCCAGTTTACACGAACTTGACCACGTTCAACCAACTCTTTTGCATGCGTCCTAGAGACATTATACCCATTAGCTACCAGTGTATCTAGTCGTAAGGACGAAACCGTTGTGTCAATTTCAGTCCATTCTTCGATTGGTGCGCTAATATCTGCCAATGAGGCCGTCTCAAAACGTACTTTTGTCTTACCGATATGATCCATAGTGGTTTGAATGTAGGTCGCCATTGGCACCGTCGTCAAAAAGTGCCACGTTCCCTCTTCACCACTAATAATATCACCGATACTGTCACGTGTAATGCCATTATTCATCAACGTGCCCAAAATGGTACTGTGATGTAATTCAGCAAACTTTTGTGGATAATTAATTGCAATCACGGCAAGTTCAAAATCACTTTGCTGAATATCATAATACGCAGGCGCGATAACTGTTCGAGCGCTTTCGGCATCAGCATAACCACCTTCATGTTGCCATTTTAAGTCGTCGTGCTGGTTAACTAGCGTCTCAATAATATATCTCTGCCTCGGGTTTAAAAAATTCGTCAGGACTGGACGATACTCATCCAGAGCCTGACGAATTAAGCCTTGCGCTACATCAAGAAACGCGGCTTCACTCGGGCGGAAATGCTGTGCTACATTATCTGCCATATCGTTTCTTCTTTTATATCATTCGTGCAATTGCTTGCAATCCAACTTGAGCTGCTTGCAAAAGCAATAACCCGGCCAAAGGTGTGAAATCAATAAATCCCGTGCGTGGAATAAAACGACGTAGTGGATCTAAAATAAATCCGGCAATCATGCCCAAAAATTGACCCAGCGCAGATTGTTGTGCACCTGGCAACCAAGACATCAAAACCCAGATAAGAATCACAAATTCCAAGGCTCGTAGAATCAGACTCAAAAGTAAAAAGATTGCAACCATATTATCACCTATTAATTGAACTGTTGTCCTAAGTTTTGTGAGATGGTACCAGAGATTTCGAAATTATGTGGGGTTGCCAGGAAAATGCGCTCACCAACACGTTCGATAATACCATCAACCGCAAATGCCGTTCCACCAAGGTAGTCCAGCACACGCTTACCAGTATTCTCGTCAATCGATCCAAGGTTAACAATCACTGCTTCGCCCGCCAACAATTGTGTGGCAATCGTTTGGGCATCTGCATATGTGCGTGGCTCGTACAATGCGATTTTTGACGTTTCGCTTCGTGAGCCATCCATCTTCAAAACATTAGGACGACGGGCAGCAGTCGGACGGGTCGCATTTGAAGTCGCTGTTGGTGCAGCAGACCCTTGTGCAGTGTCCTCAGCATATTGCTCTTCAGGTACCTCTTCTTCGTAGTAGTTATCTACCCCGAAGAATTCCTTGAACTTAAATGCCATTGTCAGTCTCCTTACTTATCGCCGCGCTTCATCCAGTTAAAGTAAGCAGGACGCTCGATTTCCTCTTCTGCTGCCGTTTGCTCTGGGGCTGCTTGAGGTTGTACAGGTTCAACAGGTGCAGCTTGTTGTTGCGCTGGTTGTTGTTGTACAGGCTGTTCTGGCTTAACATTCCAATCCGCAAACGGATCTGTGTTAACTGGTTGTTGTGGTTGTACAGGTGCCGTTTGTTGTGGCTGGACCGGTTGTTGCACTGGTTGTTCCGTCACTGCTTCAAAAGGGCTCGCAGTATTCACCGTACCAAGATTAATTTCAGGACGTGGCGTTGCTGGACGATCGATACCAGTCGCAATGACTGTCACAACCAAATCCCCCTCCATTTCCATGTCAATCGTTGTTCCAAAGATGATGTCAACATCGGTTCCGGCAGCTTGAGCAATCGTTTCTGAAGCTTCTTGCGCTTCGAACAAAGACATGTCTGCGCCACCCTTAACAGAAAGCAAGACATTCGTTGCACCCTCAATCTTAGCTTCCAACAAAGGTGAAGCAATGGCCTTACGCGTCGCCTCAGCGGCACGGTTTTCACCAGATGCTGAACCAATACCCATCAAAGCAGTTCCTTGACCAGCCATGGCAGTCTTCACATCAGCAAAGTCCAAGTTGATGATACCAGGCTTGGTAATCAAATCTGAGATACCAGACACACCTTGCAACAACACATCATCGACCATCTTAAAGGCTTCCATAATTGGCGCCTTCTTATCGACGATTTGAAGCAAGTTGTTGTTAGCAATCACGATCAACGTATCAACGTTTTCCTTCAACTTAGCTAATCCTTCAGCGGCTGACTTGCCACGCTTTGGACCTTCAAATGAGAATGGACGTGTTACAACACCAATCGTCAAAGCACCTGAGTCCTTCGCAATCTTAGCAATAACTGGTGCAGCACCGGTACCAGTACCACCACCCATTCCTGCCGTAACAAAGACCATGTCTGCACCAGCAAGCGCTTCGGCAAGTTCTTGTTCACTTTCCTTTGCGGCCGCTTCACCAACTTCTGGACGGGCACCAGCACCAAGTCCACGAGTTGCCTTTGTTCCGATTTGAATTTTATTTTCAGCTGCTGAACGCTCAAGTGCTTGGGCATCAGTGTTTGCAACGATGAATTCAACACCTTCAACACCATCGCTCACCATTTGGTTAACGGCGTTTCCACCACCGCCACCGACACCGATGACCTTAATCGTTGCGCCGTACTCTTGGTTCATATCCATTTGGAAATCCATAACGAGCTCCTTTTTCTACTCTGTATTTCTTTTATAATTAGTCGAAAAATTCCTTGAAGAAATTCCGAATTGGATTTTGCTTCTTTGGACTTTCATCGTTTTCTACTGACGTTTGCTCGTATTCTGATGCATCAACTGGTTCTGCCGTTTGTGGTTGAACTGCTTGCATCGCTTGCCGTGGCTCAGGTTGTACCGGCGTTGACATAACCTGACGCCCAAGGGTTGGTTGACCTAACACCGTCAATGGCAAATCATACAAAGCTTCCTTCACAATCAATTGTACCGGTGTTTGTTGCGCCGCATAGTGCACGATTGCCCATGCCCCTGCATAGCCAGGATGACGCAAGCCAATATCACTTGGTACAAATGACTTCACCTGAACCTGATAAGCTGCCTTAACAGCCTCTGGTGCACCTCGCAATGCGGCACCCCCACCGGTTACCACAACGCCACCAGGCAAATCAAATGCGCCAACTAAGTTTAGCTTTTCACCAAGCTTATCCAGAATTTGCATCAAGCGTGCCTCGATAATTTGTGCAACCATTAATTCAGATACTTGTTCAGGCGTCTCAGCCCCAACTTTTTGAATAACCAGTTTGTTATCTGCGTTTGCCATTTCTGACAATGCCAAACCAGCATCCAACTTCAACATGTCTGCATCGTGTAAGCCAATTTCCAATACAGCGCTAATATCGCGAGAAATATTCTCGCTTCCCGCTGGGAAGGTAGTCAAAAACTTCAGCTGATTATCATGGACAACGGTTGCTGTTGTTTGACCAGCACCCATGTCCATTAGAATCGTCCCAAATTCTTGTTGACCCTCTGCTAGTACCGTTTTGCTATATGCAAGTGGCGCTAACACAAAATCACGTAGCTGCAACCCAGCTTTGGCAATTGCCATCCGTAAATTCGTCAGGATGTTCCGGGGTGCTGTATAGGCGACCCCCTTCATTTCCAAACGCATCCCGACCATATCGTTAGGATCTTGAATGCCATCAAAGTCATCAACGATGAACTCCGTTGGCAACAGCTCCACAACTTCTCGATCAGCCGGTAATTGAATTTTAATTGCCTGTTTCACAGCCGCAGCAACATCAGCATATGAAATATGCTGACTATCTTTAACTGTTACCATGCCACTGACATGTTGAATTTGAATGTTATTTGCCGGCAAACTCGCAACAACTTCTGTCACAGGGACGTCAGTCTGCTCATTTACCTGTGCAATTGCTTGTCGAATGTCGTTAGCAGTCGCATCAATATCAACAACGATACCGCGCTTTACGCCATGAGCAACTGAACGACCAACTGCAACGATATTAGCTTGTTGGTCTCGAACATCTGCAGCTAACACTTTAATGGTGCTCGTCCCGACATCGAGACCAACAATCAAACCATGGTTGGCCATCTTAATTCCTCCTTTGACTGCCAAACGATGTTGTTTAAATAAATAAAGTAGACTGGTCACGTTGGGGCCAAATAGCGCCCGACGTGACCAATTCCGCTCTATCCGGTCGCCCTTTGCGCAACATTTTTGACTGAAATCAAAAATCTTAGGCTAATTGCTACCGGGATAAACAATTCTTTAAAAATAATACCATACTTTCAGGTGTTTCTTCCATACTTTCAAGCAGGTTTTCTTACTGATACGGCGTGAAATACGCCCCCACTTGTAGGTCAGCCTGACCTGGTTTGTCTAATTGCGCAACCATGCCTGGATAGTACCGCAATTTTTTCGATAAATCATCAGCACTAATTAAGACCTGATTACCGTCATTCATGTACAACTTCAGGCGTTGTGCATTCTGGGCATCTGGTGACCAAACAATCTCCGAGACCGCATGACGAAGTGGCGTTGATAACTTACCGAATTCAGACAACGTCAGCTTTAGTTGTTTACCTGACGTAAAGCCGTCATACAATGGCAGCCCCCCGACTGGGTGCGAGGCCGAACCGTGCTTAAGCATGGTTCCGTTTGCCAAAATTGGGTAATAACGACTGCCTGCCTTCACGTAGCCAACCTGGACAATTTCTTTAACTTTCACTTCAACCGTATTTGTCCCAACCAATCGCAACTTTAAATTAGCAACCTGTGGATCATTTTTCTGCGCTAATTTATTAAAATAAGCACTTTGATGTACGGTCGAAAACAGCGGTTGCCCAAGTTGCAATCCAGCCGCCTTTAAGACCGCCTTGTCAGACAAATCTTGGGTGCCGACAACATTGAACTTCTGAATCTGACCAAAAGGCGAGATAAAGTAGCCTAAGAATGCCGCCGCGACGCCCAGAACAGCAAGTGATTTTAATGTACTTCGTTCGTGTTGATATAATCGCCGTGCCGATGGATCGAATCGTGGCTTAGCCCGCAATAAGTTCGCCTCAACATCATCGTCATCATAACCATTTGCCGAAAAATTAGTGGCTTCGGCAACTTCGTCGGCACCACTTTTACCAGTGCGTCGTGTTGGTAACGATGACCAATCCTCCTCGGATAGCAACGCATCCAAATGTGCTTGAATATCTGACGAAGACTTATCATTTTGAGTAGTTTTATCGGCCATCATTACCTCCTTTCATCACGTAACACCCTGGCATTTTCAGCTACATTAGTTTTTAATAACTGACTTAATCAACTTGATAAATTGGTCAGCTGCATCTGGGACACCCAACGTTGTCGCTGCTGTCGCCATCGCTTGACGTTCACCTTGATTCGTCATCAATTGATCAATTGTGCCAAACAACGTCGTACCCGTTAGCGATTCTTCGGTAATCATTTCCGCTGCACCAGCTTCAACCAAGCTACGCGCGTTCTTAGTTTGGTGATCATTCGTAACGTACGGACTTGGAATCAAAATCATTGGCTTACCCAATGCCGTTTGTTCAGCTAGACTAGTCGCACCAGCCCGGCCAACAACCAAATCAACCGCTGGCATCAACTGTGGCATGTTCCCAATATAAGGCACCACCGCAACGTTCGCAGCCGCAGTCACGCCAGCTGCTTGCATGTCCGCTTGCACTTCATCAAAGCGCTTGCCACCAGTTACAAAAATAACTTGGTAGGGCCGATCAGCGAACTTCGGTAAGGCTGCCACCATGGCTTTGTTCAGCTTCAGCGCACCTTGCGACCCACCAAAAATCAATACCGTTGGCACGGTTGCTGATAGGTTCAAGTCGGCCCAATTGAAGCTGCCTTCACCATCGACGACTTCTTGGGCGCGGGGATTACCAACCACCGTTGCCAATCCGGGCTTAAACGCTGGAATAGCTGCCGGAAAGGCAACTCCCACCTTGGTCACTTTACGTGCCAAGAACTTATTAGTGACACCAACAACTGAATTTTGTTCGTGAATGACCGTTGGAATCTGTAGTTGCTGAGCCGCGTACAACACCGGCCCTGATACGTATCCGCCCGTGCCAACAACGACGTCTGGCTTAAAGTCCAGTAGCATCTGCTTAGCCTTACGTGTCGCGCTTAAGAACAGGTAAATCGTTTTAAAATTATCCACTGACAGTGACCGCTTAAATCCCTGAACGGCCAACGCCTTAAAGTCAAAACCTGCATCAGGTACGATAGTCTTCTCTAACCCACGTTCGCCACCAATGTAGAGTACCTCAGTACTTGGATCTTGCTTTTTTAATTGCTTAACAGTGGCCAAGGCCGGATAGATGTGTCCACCAGTACCACCACCAGATACAACAATACGCATAATTGTTAATTCCTCTTTATTAATCTTTCGTAGCGTGTGCTTGGACAGCCGCTACAAATAAATCACCACGGGTTTCAAAGTTTGGGAATTGATCCCATGAAGCCGCAGCTGGCGATAGCAAGACGATATCACCAGGTTCACTGAGTTCAAAGGCTGGCGCAACCGCCGCTGGGGCATCCGTTGCGTGTACGACAGGAATCGCCAACGCCTCACCGACTGCCGCAACCTTGTCTGCTGTTTGACCAAAGACAATCAATGCCTTGACGTGCGCCTTCATCGCTTGTAGTAAACGCATCTGATCATCGCCACGGTCTAAACCACCCGCTAGCAACACAACAGGTGCTGTAAAACCAGACAAAGCCATTTCAGTTGCTTCAATATCTGTCGCCTTAGAATCATTATATACTTGGCGTCCGTCAAACGTACCAACAAACTGCAAACGGTGTTCAACCCCCGTGAAGCGTCGCAACGCCTCAGCAATATCGTTAGTTGGCACATGACGCAATTTACCGACTGCGATTGCTACCAGTGCATTTTCTACGTTGTGATCACCTGGCACGCCAAGCTCAGCTGCAGCCATGACCAACTCGCCTTGATAGTATAACTGACCATCATGCTCGTAGGCGCCATCTTCACTGTTATCCAATCTTGAGACTGGTACAACAGTTGCAGCGGTTTGCTGCGCTAATTCACGCCACTCAGCGCGATCGTAATTAATCACTAAATAGTCATCCGCCGTTTGATTTTTGGTAATGCCCATTTTAGCAGCAACGTAATTTTCACGTGAGCCGTGGTAATCCAAATGCGATGCAAAAATATTCGTAATAATCGCAATATTAGGCTTGGCTTCAGGCATCCCCATCAATTGGAATGATGATAATTCAGTGACCAAAGTATCTGTGTCACGTAAACTAGGTGCCACTTCACTTACCGGTGTCCCAATATTACCAGCAACAACAATTTGATGATCAGACGTTGCTTGCGTACGCAATACAGCTGCAATCATCTCGGTCGTCGTTGTTTTACCATTCGAACCGGTTAAGGCAATCCATTCACCACGAATGTACTTTTGTGCCACAGCAACTTCAACCACAATTGGAATCCCTGCATCTTTGGCTGCCACCAGAACTGGAATCGTGTATGGAATACCTGGATTTTTAACAACTAAGTCAACACCAGTTAACAATGCCGTTGTTTGTTCCGTTGTAAACGTCGCCCCACGCGCTTGTAGCGCCACAACGTCCTCGTTTGTCACATCCATCTTTGGGTCTGAAACCGTCACTTGCGCACCTTCGTTTAATAACAACGACGCAACGGCTGCTCCAGAACGTGCAAAGCCAATTACCAAAACATGCTTATTCATGATCAGATCCCCTTATATAAAATATGTACACGGGCAAGCCCGCAGTGCATTTTGCTGTTAACAAAATGCGATATGTCAGCGTTTCCGCTTTAATTAAATAGTTATTTACTTAAACAAGATAAAGTATAGAATGGCAACAATCAACCCAACTGCCCAGAAGAACGAATCCACTTGCCATTCATTCCAAGGCTTGTCAGTGTTACCCGTCAAGCCACCCTTTTCGAAGCTGTGGTGAATCGGCGTCATCAAGAAGACACGCTTCTTGAAAAAGTGATAACTCGTTACTTGAATCATAACGGTTAACGTCTCAACCATAAAGACAAAGCCAATCAAAATCAATGACCATTCTCGGTGAAGGACTAATGCGTTCATTGCCAGTCCAGCCCCCAACGCTAGGGAACCCGTATCCCCCATGAAGATTGTTGCTGGGTAATGGTTAAAGACCAAGAAGCCCAACAAAGCACCAATCATCAAGGCGTCTAACAAAACCATACTCATATCACCTTGCATCAAGGCGATAATTAGATAAGCGACATAAGCAATAATGGCCGTTCCAGATGCTAAACCATCTAACCCGTCTGTCAGATTTGTCGCATTAGACCACCCAACAAGCCAAAAAATAGTAAACAAGGCATAGACCACGACACTATTGATTTCACCCAAACCAAATGGCAAGGCAAGCACAAAATCAAATTTACCCAAGTAAAGCACCAACATTGCTAGTAAAGCAGCAACGATTTGTGCTGTCAGCTTTGGCAAGAAGCGGAAACCTTCATCACGGTGATTGAAGATTTTGATACTGTCATCAAAACCACCGACCAAAGCAAACACAATAATGGCAATTAGCGTTGCCCAACCAGTTGGCGCTGCGTGACCAGTTGCTAATGCGAGAATCACGAATCCCAACACAACAACCGGGATAAACCCAGCCCCACCCATCGTGGGTGTACCGGCTTTGGCCGCGTGATCAGGACCATTTCCTCCTGTACGCATCACCAGCTGTTGCACCTTAATCTTCTTAAACCAATCTCGCAAACGGGGCACTACTAGCACCGTTGCAATTAGACCCACTAATAAGCCTAGTAACAAAGTCGTCATCTCGACGTCTCCTCTCAATCATTAATCTCTAATTTGTTTTGGGTTCCTTAAATTCAACTGTAATGTCGTGATACCCATCCGCTAACTTGGTATCAGGCAAAATCGATTGCGTGCTAACGAAGCCGTCGCCCTTGATGACAACATTAATGTCCGCTAACTTAGCCCACGCTAACACATCACTCTTTGCCCAGCCACCCATATCTGGCACGGCAATGTCATGACCCGTATTTAAGAATACCCGTTGGCCAACCAGTGACTTCTGCCCGCCAATTGGGCTTTGTGATTTAACCGTTTTGCCATCACCCATGACAATTGGGGTCAAATTAGCGGCGGTCACTTCACGTTTTGCTTCGGCAGTTGAACCACCGACAACCGTTGGAATTTTCACCTCTTGATCCGCACTAACAACCACCTTATTATCATCTTCTGACATTTGCAAGGCTTGTTGCATCACGCTGACGAACACGTCAGACATATCAGTTGCAATATTCGCAGTGTTTCGTTGTGGCTCTTTCGTGACCACATACATCAAGTAACGTGGGTTCTTAGCAGGCGCCATTCCCATCCAGGAATGAATCTCGTGCGTATTGTCCCCCGGTGCTGAATAACCAGTTGCTGTGGCAACTTGTGCCGTACCAGACTTACCAGTTGTTTTAACCCCTGGGATAGCATACATCTTACCGAGACCGTACTCGGAATAAATAACATCCTCTAATTGTTCACGGGTCGCTTTAGCTGTTGATGCCTTAATTGGCTTAGCAACAACTTCACGCTTGGCTTGATAAACCACTTTTTTGGTATTTGGGTCAACAATTTTCTCAACAACATGCGGTTTCAATTCTTCACCGTTACCAGCAATGGCAGAGTAAGCCTGCATCATCTGCAATGGTGTAATTGAAATTGCTTGTCCGAAGGCAGTATTAGCTTGCTCGATTGGATACTTAAATTGCATTGTTCCAGCAGCTTCGCCATTCAAACCAGAGTCAGTTGACTTCAAAAAGCGGAAACGGTGAATATACTTTTCCCATGTATCCGCCCCCATCTTTTGCTCCGTCAGCGCCATCGCGACGTTTGAGGATTCTGCAATACCACGGGCATACGTAATTTCACCCCAACCCTCACCATTGTTCCAATCAGTAACCGCCCGGTCGCCGATTTTTAATGTACCGGATTGGTAAGTTGCATCGCCATTCCAATTGTCTGTATCAATGGCAGCCGCCAACGTAATCCCTTTCATAACGGAACCCGGCTCAAATGTCGTTGATGCCAACTCGTTATTCCAATACGTACCGACCCCTTTGCGTGTCGTGGCATTAAACGTTGGTCGTTGCGTTGTCGCTACGATATTTCCCGTCTTCGTATCCATCACAACAGCGATTGCCGACTTAGGTTTCATATCGTCATCCAACGCGTCCATTTTCTTTTCCAACGTCGTTTGCAACTTCGTATTCAACGTCGTATAGATGTCATAACCGTTTTCGGCCGGTTGATTATGTTTTGAAACAGCCAGATCTCCGTCATCGACGCTGGTGGTTTTGACACCATTTTTTCCAGTCAATTGCTTGTTATAAGCCTGTTCCAATCCCATCATCCCTGTTAACGTCTGCTTACCCGTCTTATCGTTCACTTTTTCGCTGGTCATTCCCACCAAATCCGAAGCGAATTTACCATTAGGATAAAAACGTGACGTCCCTGGTGTAAAAATAATCCCCGGGATTTTCAAGGCCTTAACCTTCTTGTACGTCGTCACATCCATTTTTAACCCGTGTTGACCAAACTGAACTTGATTCAAATCTTGCTTACGGGCATTTGCTAACACTTTTTGATATTCCGCCGGTTTACCACCTAAAACGCCAGCCAATTGCTTCGCAACCTTTTTATCCTGGCTTGGCTTTACGTAAGCAGGCTTACCGTCCGCATCATTTTGTGTTTTATCTAACACGGCCGCGGCCGTGTAGGTTGATGAATTTTCAGCCAAAACATTTCCAACCGAATCAAAGATTTCACCACGCTTGGCTTGCACCTCGTTTTGACTCTGATAAATGAGTTGAGCGGCCTTGTCCAACTTATGTCCCTTTACCTCTTTGGCAACGGCAACATAAGAAAAACGGACCCCCAACACAACCAATACCAGTATCATCGACCCGAGCAAAATGCGCCCGGAGTTGCGACTATATTTATCCGATTGGTTACGTTTTGGCATCCGTTGTTTCTTTACCATGCTACTTCACGTTCCTTATGTTTTGATTCTGTAAACTCAAGCCATGCTTTTCAGCAACTTGACCCAAACGATCTGGACTAGATAAGCTGCTAACTTCTTGCTTCAAATCGTTATTTTTGTCACGTAATTGCTCGAGCTGCGTCGTTGTTGACTGAAGTTGCTTATTAGCTGAAGCACCCTTACTTGCCATGAACATGACCAAAAATGCCATAAATGCAACCGTTACAACCGCGGCAGCAGCCATCGTCAAATCCATTGCGTTCCAAACGGGCTTCTCATAAGGGCGACGCACCGTCTTAGTCTTAACCCGGCGTTGCGGCTGATTAACTTTTTTTGGCGCTGTATTGCCAGCGTACTTTGGCATTGCATCCATGACTTTCAGATCCTTCCTTACACGTTCTTATTTAGTTAAGAACAGTTTTCATTAACGTAGTCTTTCAATAACACGTAACTTGGCAGAATGTGCCCGGTGATTTTCCGCCATCTCTTCTTCAGATGGCAAAATTGGCTTACGTGACACCAATTTAAAATCAGGTTGCATCTCATCTGGAATGATTGGCAGCCCCGCTGGTACTTCCGGTAACGCCGTCTTTTCTTTAAACATTGTCTTTACCAGACGATCTTCCAACGAGTGGAACGTAATAACTGAAATTCGTCCCCCAACTTTTAACATATCAAGCGCTTGGGCTAACGATTCTTCTACCACCCCAAGTTCATCATTAACTGCGATGCGAATCGCTTGAAATGATCGCTTAGCTGGGTGTCCACCCGTACGTCGAGCAGCCGCCGGAATAGCTGACTTAATCACTTCCACCAGTTCAAAAGTTGTTTCAATTGGCTTAATCGCACGCTGCCGTTCGATAGCGCGTGCAATTTGCTTGGCAAACTTTTCCTCACCGTAACGTGACAAGATTCGAAGCAAATCGTGGAAATCCCACTCGTTAACAACCGTCCGGGCGTTCAACTCTTGGGATTGATCCATACGCATGTCAAGTGGCGCGTCATAGTTGTATGAGAAACCACGTTGCCCATCATCAAACTGTGGTGATGACACGCCGAGATCATAAACAATCCCATCAATTTCAGTCACCCCAACTTCAGCCAAAGCAGCTTTTAAATTACGGAAATTATTTTGAATAAAGGCGACCTTACCAGCCGCAAGCTCAGCTGCCAGGTGCTCCGTGTTGTAATTGATTGCTGTAATATCTTGATCAAACGACCAGAGCTTACCCGTTGTCAAACGGCTAGCCAACAATTGTGAGTGGCCACCGCCACCTAAGGTTGCATCCACATAGACACCATCTGGCTTAACATTTAAATTATCGATTGCTTCATTAAGCAAGACTGTCACGTGATTAAATTCCGTCATGGCTTAAACCGTTTGACCTTTCATCTTAGTTAACCGGCATAACCCAGTTTGTTTTATTTTTTTAGAAACCGAGATCTTCCAAACCATCGGCAATATCATCAAAGTTCTCAGCTGTTTCTTCTTCGTAGGCTTGCCACTTTTCAGCACTCCACAACTCAAAAGTATCATCACCAAGGCCAAACACCGTCACATCCTTATCGATGTTGGCATATTCACGCAAAGTCTGTGACAAATTCACACGACCTTGCTTGTCAAATTCGACTTCCAATGCGCCACCAAAAACAAATCGCTTAAATTGGCGTGCCTTGGCATTAGTTTCCGGCAAAGCATTAATCTTGGCAGAAAAATCTTGCCAACCGCTCATTGTATAAGCACGCAGTGAATGATCCATCCAACGTGTGATAACAAAGGCGTCACCTAATTGATTGCGAAATTTTGCAGGGATAATCAACCGGTTCTTCGTATCCAGCGTGTGCTGGTATGTACCCATGAACATCGGCGTTACCCCCTTTCAATTTAATCAACCAGGTCTACCGGTTGCGAATGTTAAGAAAAGTCGACAATTCAATACATTTAATTTACCACAATCTCCCACATCTCACCACCTACCCCCACACGTCACCACAGGGATATAGCTTGATTTTAGAGACAGAAATGTTGATATACCGGCCTGGAGCACCCTTTTTAACAGTCACTTTACAAGTTTTCGAAGAACTTTAGAATTTGAAGAATTCTTTAACTTTTCAGGCGACAAAGCTTGATATACCAGTCTTTTAAGTTAACGATAAGCCAGTGGTGAATGGTGGTACGTGGTGGGAGGTGGGGACACCGGTTCGCAAAAAAAGAGGTTAGAACAGATCACTCTGTTCTAACCTCTTAAGCCGTAAAGCCTCATGACACGTCAATCGCGATGGCATTATATTTCGCGGAAACCACCATCCACTGGGATTTGATTCTCCACATCAACCTCTTCCTCTTGCCCACGCGTAAACGCAAACAACTCAATGACGAAGTACAGTGCGGCTAGGTAATAACCGTACATATGTGAATTTAGCCCTAACCAAATTGAAGCCAAGAAAAAAATGGGCCAAATAAATAGCAAATACCAAAATGCACCATGTTTCCGTAAGAATGCACCTGCGATAATACTAAAAATCATATTCACAATAAATAATGAAAAGACAATTTTAAAATTAACGCTCAACGCCGTTTTATTAATAACGAAAGGTACTAAGAGTGCCAGAATTGGCACCCAAACCCAAAAACGCCAATCAAACGCTTCCTTTAATCGCTTCATGTTCCTTACCTCTTTTGTGTTACCACACTAATCTTTCCTAACGTTCTAGCTCGAGCGCAAAACTCAAGGCACTAAGCGCATAAAGTGGCGCTGTTTCAGCGCGTAAAATGCGTGGGCCAAGTCCTGCCGCCACGAACCCAAACTTTTCCGTTAGTAATTCTAACTCAGCTTCCTTTAAGCCACCTTCAGGTCCAACCAAAAAGGCGACTTCATCACCTGAACGCAACTGGGCAAACTGTTGGGCAAGCATCGCTGCTTCACCTTGCTTTGCGCTTTCTTCCCAAGCTACAATTTTAATCATTGCTTCTGGTAGCGTCAGCGCTTGCAAATTTGGCAAATACTGAACATCCGGCACAGTCAATCGGTGGGATTGTTCAGCAGCGCCTTGTGCAATCTTAGCAAGACGCGCAATTTTTTTATCTGCTTTCATTCCCCAATGCACGACCGACCAATCGGTTTCAACAAAGATAATGTGATGAACCCCTAATTCAGTCGCTTTCTGCACCACAAGCTCCGGCTTATCGCCCTTGGCCAGTCCTAAAATCAAAGTTGCTTGCACAGGCAGTTCGACATTAGCTTCAACTCGTTCCACCACCGTCATGCGTGTCACATCATCACCAATCTCACTAACCTTGGCAACGACCATCGTTTCACGATCGGGGTAAACAAACTCTGCCATCGTGCCAACTTTGCCACGTAAGACCGTCATCAAATGATGCGCAATGTCAGCCGGCAAATCAAACTCGTCAGTCTCTGGCGTTTCCGTCAAAAAATAACGTTGCATTACTTTTCATCCTCACTCGCCCGGTGCGCAATCAAACCGTACCACTCACCCAGCTTCATTTTCTCGTCCACGACATAACCCGAGGCCTCTAACTTGGCAACGATGACATCCGCCTTATCTTGGTAGATACCTGATAACAAGAATTTACCACCTGGCCGCAAAACAGATTCAACTTGTGGAATCAATGGCACTAGCACCTCTGCCAACATATTAGCAACCACGATATCAAACTCTTGGGCTGGCACATCCTGCAATAGGTCACTCGCCATCACCTTGATATCTGATGCAATAGGATTCAAGTCCAAGTTACCTTGAGCTGAACGAACAGCAACTTCATCAATATCCGTGCCAAGCACTGAGCTAGCACCCAACAACTTAGCTGCAATACCAAGGACGCCTGAACCAGTACCGACATCCAACAAACGTTCCTCGCCACGAATCACAATTTCAAGCGCTTGCATCATCAAACGCGTCGTTGGGTGAGTACCTGTACCGAAAGCCATGCCTGGATCGAGTACGATGACTTGTTCATCATTTTGTGCTGGGACATACTCTTCCCACTTTGGTACAACTGTCAAATGACGTGTAACTCGAACTGGGTGGTAATACTTTTGCCATTCCGTCGCCCAGTCAGCGTCCTTAACAGCAGTTGTCGTCACAGTACCTGGCGTTGCGTCTAATCCGAAATCAGCTAATTGATTAACGCGCATTTGCACATCATTAATCACCTCAGGTAAGTTAACATTTTCTGGGAAGTACCCTGCCACTAAGGCGCCAGCTTCCCGGTGTTCAACAACATCCCAATCAACCCATACGGTTGCATCGGCTGGTTCGTAACTATCTACATCAGCGGCGTCATCAATTTGAATTCCTTCGGCGCCGGCTTCCATCAAAATATTGCTTACCGCTTCGACCGCTTCACTTTGGGTCTCGACGATTACTTCTTGCCAACTCATCAGCTTTTCCTCATCAATTCGTATTAGTATTACCTAAAGAATAACATAAAAAAAGAACGGGAGATAACAAGTATCTCTCGTTCTTAATTAACAACTAACTAATTAGTCGACCGTAACGATCGTCATCAAGTTAGTCGTACCTGAAGTCGTTACAGGAATACCTGCAGTAACGATGATAGTATCACCCTTTTCTGCCAAACCTGCAGCAACAACTTCCTTCTTAGCCAAGTCAATCAAAGCATCAGTGTTGTCCACTGCTTCTGAGATAACTGGTTGTACACCCCAGTAAACCGTCAATGAACGTTGTACACGCTCGTCGAAAGTCAATGCCAAGATGTCGGCGTTAGGACGGTACTTTGAAATCATCTTTGCAGTGTAACCTGAAGTCGTTGCGGCAACGATAGCCTTAACGTTCAAGTTTGCTGCAGCCGTAGCAACAGCAGCGGCAACTGATTCAGTAACGTCAGTAGCGTCAAAGTTGTTTACGTGACGACCGTTCAATGCCAAAGCAGTTTCTGCCTTTTCATCGATACGGGCCATCGTAGCAACAGCAGCAACTGGGTATGCACCGTTAGCTGACTCACCTGACAACATCGTAGCGTCAGTTCCGTCAAATACGGCGTTGGCAACGTCAGAAGCTTCGGCACGTGTAGGACGTGGGTTTTCTTGCATTGAATCCAACATGTCAGTAGCCGTAATAACTGGCTTACCAGCAGCGTTCATCATGCGGATCAAGTCCTTTTGTACCAAAGGCACGTTTTCTGCTGGAATTTCAACACCCATGTCTCCACGAGCAATCATCAAACCATCAGAAACCTTCAAGATTTCGGCAAAGTTGTCGATACCTTCTTGAGATTCGATCTTAGGGAAGATCATAACATCTTCCTTACCAGCTTCTACCAACAAAGCACGGATGTCTTCAACGTCTGAAGGCTTACGTACGAATGAAGCGGCGATGTATTGGATACCTTGTTCCAAACCAAAGCGGATGTCATCGGCATCCTTTTCAGTGATACCTGGCAAGTTGATTGAAACACCAGGTGCGTTAACACCCTTACGTGATCCCAACAAACCGTGGTTTTGAACTTCAGTAACCAATTCGCGGTTAGCTTCGTCCTTTTCAGTGATCAACATGTCAATCTTACCGTCGTCGAACAACACGTGTCCGCCAACCTTAACATCGTCGAACAAACCTGGGTAAGTTACGGCAACCTTTTCCTTAGTACCTTCAAGAGATGAATCCATTGAGATGCGAACAACATCACCGATGTTGAACTCAATCTTACCTGGCTCTTGAACAGTCGTACGGATTTCAGCACCCTTAGTGTCCAACAAGAATCCTACAGTCTTACCTGAAATCTTCTCGGCTTCGCGCACAGCGTTCATACGACCCAAGTGTTCCTCGTGGTCTCCGTGTGAGAAGTTGAAACGTACAACGTTGGCACCTGACTCGATTAACTTCGTAATAGTCTCGACGTCAGAACTAGCTGGTCCAAGCGTTGAAACAATCTTGGTCTTCTTCATGATCTGAAAAATCTCCTTCGTTTTGTGTTGATAGTGTATCTACCTAACTGTCATTTATTGTACTATTTTTCACTTTTTTTGTACACATTTTTTGTTCGAATCATGTTGCATATAATAGACATCAATTATACAAAGAAAAACCGTCCGGCATGATTTGAAACATGCCAGGCGGTTTAGAACTTACTTATTTATGATTGACGTGCATCTGTATCCAGATCCACCTCAGTTAGCTTACGCAACTTTGTCTTGTGCTTGAATTTGTAACCAAAGTAAAGTGCCAAGAACAATGGTACTGACATATACGTCGTGATAATACCGGACCAATTCCAGTGTGAAATTGACCCTTGGAATGATGCCAAATCCTGACCAACAACAACGACAATTGACAACACCAAGGCCAAAATTGGTCCGACTGGGAACCACTTTGCATGATAACGTAACTTCTTAATATCACGGCCTTGTGCAACAAACGCCCGACGGAAACGATAGTGCGAAATGGCAATTCCAATCCAAGCAATGAAACCGGTCAATCCAGACGCGGCAACCAAGTAGTAGTAGATGCCTGGTCCAAAGACTGATGTGACGAATGTCAACAAGCCGACCGCAACCGTCGCTAACAATGCTGGTACCGGAATACCCGTGTTAATGTTCACGCGACCGAAAATCTTTGGTGCCTTACCTTCTTGGGCCATTGCATACAACATACGTGTTGAGGCATAGACGCCAGAATTAGCTGATGAAATGACTGAGGTCAAAATCACGGCATTCATCAATGAGGCCGCCCCAGCAAGACCAGCTTGCTTAAAGACCAATGTAAACGGTGATACGGCAATGTTCGTTTCACTTGAGTGCAACAAAGCTGGGTTCTTGTAGAAGAGCAATGCACCAATAATGAAAATTGCCAAGATATAGAACAATAGAATGCGCCAGAATACTTGCTTAATCGCCGTTGGCACTGAGGTTTCAGGCGTTTCCGACTCACCAGCCGTAATCCCGACCATTTCCGTTCCTTGGAATGAGAAACCAGCAACCATGAAGACGGCTAACATTCCCCCGAAACCACCAACGAAACCGTGGTTACCACCGGCAGACAAGTTTCGGGCCACATCAGGATGATAAGACATGATCCCAAAAATCGTCGCGACTCCAATAATCAAGAACGCAATAACTGCAACAACCTTAATTGTTGCCATCCAAAACTCTGTTTCAGCATATGACTTAGCGGACATAAGATTAATTACTGTAATCAACGCTAAGACAATGGCTGACCAAATCCAAGTTGGCACATGCGGTAACCAGTAGCCCATCACGACACCAACTGTTGCGGCTTCCACGGCAACAGTGATGGCCCAATTAAACCAATAGTTCCAGCCCATGGCAAATCCGAAGGCAGGATCAACGAAGCGATCTGCATAAGTTGAAAAAGATCCTGATACTGGCATATACGTTGCCATCTCGCCTAAACTTGTCATTAGGAAGTAAACCATCAAACCAATCACAGCGTATGAGGTTAGCGCACCGAACGGCCCTGCTTGTGCAACCGTCGCACCTGAGGCAACGAACAGTCCGGTACCGATGGTGCCACCTAAGGCAATCATCGACAGGTGACGCGTCTTCATCGTTCGCTTCAACGCACCTGGTTGTTGTGTTTCTTCTGACATAACTCCTCCTAAATGAGAGGCCTAATCGCACTAATAACGAAAAAATCCCTAGCTTATACCATCGCATAAACTAGGGACCATAATTGGTAGTCTTTAGTGTTGTCGATAGCGCTCCGCAGCCGACAGATTTTGCTGCGACAGTCTAACCGTTGTTCACGTCTAGACCAACGTGTTTCATTGCCACAAAACACATTTCGGCAACCTTCCCTTTCCTCAACCGCGCTGTCTGCCGACTTAGCTAAGTACTCTTGTTGGTTGCGACCTCTATGTCATATTTAATTTATGGATTAACTATAGCCAATTTTAAGCATGTCGTCAAGGGACCATTTTGTGAAGCATGTTAGAATAAAGACAATTATATCCTAAAGGAGCCCCCATGACATTCGACTTACGGCCTTGGCAACTGGCTGATTTCCCAGCTTACCAAGCACTCATCACCACACCCGCAATTGCAACAGCAATTGGGATTGACGCAAAATCGACAGCTAGTCAGCAACAAGCGTTTGAAAATGATCTTTACCAAACATACCAAGCGGCAATTCTCATCGACGGCACGCCCCAAGGTAGCGTCGTTGCCTACCAGCGGGCGAATGAACTAGGTGAGCCACTTGTTAATGAAGCAGATATTGCGTACTTCTTGGCACCTGCTTTCTGGGGACATGGCATTATGACGGATGTCGTAACAGCCTTCATTGCACAGCTTCCCCCTCACTTCACGCTTTGGGCTGATGTTCTAGCAGATAACATCGGATCACTTAGGGTCCTTGAAAAGGTCGGTTTTACCCAACAAGGGACCTATGTCGATTTATTTGGTCGTCAAATTATCCAATTCCATCTATATCAATAAATAAAGAGGCCGGGACAGAAATTTCTGTCTCAG
>ERZ894226.93-NODE-93-length-69841-cov-11.357665_pt1 | contig 69841 bp, 61 predicted proteins | sample MGYA00380294_ERZ894226 | MGnify/ENA primary metagenome ERZ894226 (study PRJEB32331, sample SAMN06328434) | human gut metagenome | biome: human gut microbiome; feature: stool | host: Homo sapiens | collected 2014-10-29 ... | reverse complement strand
TAGTAGTGGTTTGCTCCACCTTGAAGTTCGACAAGTTTTTGTCCAACAACACCCTTACCGATAATACCTGATGTTTTTTGAGTTGTATCTGTTGTGGCAGCTACAGGTTTGTAACCAGCAACATCACGATTTCCTGAGGCTGTGAATTGTTGCCCTGCAAGACCTGTTTGAGTATAGCTTGCAAGAACTGTTTCATTTCCAGTTGGTGTGTATGTTTGTCCTTCTGTGTACTTGCTGCTGTCAACAACTCTATAGTAAGTTGTTTGATTAGCTTTAGCATAAGGAACAGAAGTTTGAACGTTTGGCTTGTCTTCACCTTGGTTACCTGGGTAGTTAGTATCACGGATTTGAAGTGTTTCATACTCAAGGTTAGCATTTACCAATGAGAAGGTTACGTTACCTGGATTAGTTCCGTTAGCAGGTGCGTATGTCAAAGTATTAGTTACATCAGAGTTGTTGTTTGTGATGTAGCTTGGAAGAGAGATATTGCTTTCTCCAGCTTTGATGGTACGAGTGTAAACTTCTGATCCATCAGATTTCTTCACAATACGCAAGTAAACATCAGGATTAGCTGAAAGGCTACCAGTGATAGCTGAACGGTCTACTGCAAGAGTAGCATAATAATCAAAGTTTGTTTTAGCTCCAGTAGCGTGGTCAGTTTTAAGGAATTGCCATACACCGAAAGTAAAGCGATCAGCATTTGGATCCAAAGCATAACCAGCTTCATTGAAGGCTGCATCTTCAATCGTTGCACCATTAGCATTTGAAATAACTGGGTTAGTATCTACACTACCAGTAGTGCTTGTTGAGATTGGTGCCAACTGTGCAGTAACTGCTGCAACACCGTTAACTACTGAGTTACCTGTGAAGCCATTGTCAGTGATCTTAGTCATCATGTTGTCAACAGCGTTACCAAGGCGCTCACGTTGTTCTGCGTAAGCAGCGTTTGTTGCTGATGCAGCAAGTAATGTAGTTGATTTAGCAACTTCTTCTTGAACTGTTGCGATAGCAGTTTGGATTTCAGTTTTAGTAGCTGTATCAGTCAACTTAGCTTGGTAATCTTTAGCGATACCTACAAGCAATTCTGCTTCTGAAACGTTTTGATCCAAGATAGTTTTTTCATCTTCTTGAGTAGCTGTTTCTGATGCAGTTGCAGCTGTTGAAGTTGCTGATTCTGAAGCTGAAGTTGATTCTGAATGTGAACCACTGTTGCTTTCAGTGTGTGATTGGCTTTCAGATGTTGAGTTCACTTTGCTAAGTGAAACAGATTCTGAGATGGCTTGTGACAATTCTGCTGATACAGATTGTGATACTGAAACTGAAGCGTCTGTGCTTGCTTGAGCGTCAACTGAAGAGCTTGTAGACTCTTGACTAGCTGATGCTGGAGCTTCTGAAGCTACTGTTTCAGATACTGGAGCAGCGCTCAAGGCAACTGAATCAGAGTTAGCAATGATGTCATGGTTTGTAGTTGCTTGGCTTTCCAAAGCTGATGCAGTTGTTTCTTCGGCTTGAGCAGTGTAAGTTGCTACTGCACCACCTGCCACAGCACCTGCTGCTGCAATCCCTTTAAGAAGGGCTGTACCTGAAAGAAGAGAAGATTTTTCTTCTACATTTTGAACTGTTACTGACGGAGCATCTGCGCCACCTTTAACAACTTTGAAAAGTCCAAAGTTAGATGTTGCAGCACGAAGCCAGTTTTTACCCGATTTGATAAGTTTGAAGCGAGTCACGCGATCAGTTTCACGGAATTCTCCTTCGTTACGTCTAAAAAACATATTTACCTCCTAAAAAATATGAGTTATTTCCTAATCTGGAAATTACATTTTATAATATAACACAAGTTGACTAAAAATTGTTCTTTTTTATCTCATTTTCTTCAAAAAAATGTAAGGTTTTCGCAATTCTGAATTTTCTGATTACTATAAACAATTACCCTTATTTTTATGTGCAAACGGTTGAAAACCCCTATTTTATGCTATTCATTTCTATTATTCTCATTTTTAAGCTGACTATCGTTCGGTTTAAAATTATCCAACAATTCCATTTTTGATAAATTGTCACACAATTACAATCAATTATTTTAGGCGAATTCTTTACATCTGTTAAGCTATTATTGGATATTTTTTAACATTAATCCTAATTAGAGACAGCTCTTCCTTAAATCCTTAAGTCTAAAGTGAAAACGATTTGAATAATTTATAAAAAGTCAATTTATATGCTCAAAAGTCTACAAAAAAAGAATTACCTTCCGATAATTCTTTTTAGACTATTAACCAAGGGCCATTATAGCAGCAATAAAAAGCTTCTTGATGAAATAACCATTGCTAATGAGGTAGGCAGTGTATTGTGCGTTAGCAACCATCTGGGCATACTGCTCTTCTGTACATTCTTGTACACAACGGTCTGCTTCTTCCAGACTCGAAACGACAAAGCCTAGGCCATGTTCTCTGACATAGTCAGCATTTGAAAGATAGTCAGGCACCACAACTGGCAAGCCTGCAGCTAAATAGGTAGAGAGTTTATAGGAAATATTCAACTTATAGTAATCAAGCTCATCTTCAGATTTTTCTGAATTCCCCCAGACAAGACCAAAACCTCCTTTAGAAAGGTCAAACAAGAGCTCCTGTTTATTACGCCAGCCTTCAAGTTGAATTCTGGAATAATCCTTGTCTTCTTCTTTTTCCGCATAGACATGAAGAGGTGTCTCCTGCTGCCAGTTGAGAATGTGGGGGAAACGAGTTGGATTACCAGCAAAGATGAGCTTCTTTTGGAAGCTTGGTTTGTGCAAGTCAAGGTTATGAGGCAAATCCCAAAGTTCCTGGATAATAATCTTTTTGACCGTTAACCCTTCCTCAATGAGTCGATCACGCATTTGTTCTGATGGAACAACGACGACATCACAAAGATTGTACATCTCAATGTAGTTAGGCATGAGGAAATAATTACTAGGAAACATTATAGGTGGAACATCATGGATGAACATCACAAGTTTGGTTTGCACTGCCCTAAATTTATGAATGAGGCTAGTGTCCCAAGCGACACTATTCCACGACGGCGACTGGAAGAAGACAATATCGCCATAGCTCACTCCTGCCACAATACCATCAAGGCGGGAATTTAATTCACCACTTGACTCCTGGCTATTATCGTAGAAATAGATTGCTAATTCATTGGCACCAAGCTCCTTGGCAATCTTCATGGTATCATTTTGGGCAATCAAGGCCACACTACGTGGGGACTGCCCAAATAAATTCGTAAAATGTACACGCATACATACTTCTTTCTATTATATGGTAGGAAGTCCTCTACTTACTTATAAGAAACAATCATAAAAATAAGTAAGAGGATAAAGAGGGCTATGCTGATAGCCAAGGTCAACATTTTTCGAATCGGTTGGCTAGCCCAATAACTTGGTTTACCGATATTACTAGTGGCATCCGTTGAGAAAATCTGCGTTTGACGCGGTTGGATGGTCACTAGGACGATAAGGGCAACCGAAAGAATCACTGCTAGAACCATAAATACTAACATCATAAGACTACCTCAACAAACCAATAAGGGTGAAGATCAAACCGATGATAATAACAAGTCCGAGCATGATTGAAAAGCTCTTGTTAATCTTCTCTCCTCTGGTTTCTTTTTCTTTTGTGATAGGCTTTTGCTTGAGTTCTTCCATACGGCCTTCAACGTCACCGTAGAATAAATCTTTTTTAGACATGATTTCCTCCTAAAAGTGATTGTAAGCGGTCGGCCAACTCAGAAGCAGTCAGAGTATTGGCTTGAGCTTCTTGAGCTTGCATGGCCTCTTGCATGGCTTGATTGTCGCTTAGGACCTGCTTAATCTTGGCAACCATAGCTGGATAGTTCTGACTGGCATAGATATGCTCTGGTGCTGTATAGACAGGTCCATGAGCTGTTTCTGAAAAGGCCAAAATCAACAATTGGTGTTCAAAGGCAGTCCGTGTCGCCTTATACAATTCATTATGATGGTTAATGTCCAAGTAGAGGTCAGACTCTTGATAGAGCTTGTCCAACTGCTTGTGACTAGCATTTGGATGGAGCACAACGTTTGAATAACGCATCATCGAGAGCAATCTTGGTGACATCTCAGTGACTGCCGCAATCTGGAAGGTCACATCAGGGAGTGACTCAACCAAGGCTTCTAAACGCTCAATTTGGTCTGAATTGGTTGCGATAAAGGCATTACGAGGTTTACCATGATTTTCCTTGAAGTCATAGGCATAGCCAAGAGACAAGATTTTATGATGCTTGTCCTCTGGCGCCAAGGTCAAGGCCTTTTCATAAGTCGCCTTATCAGGAATGATGATGGCATTGGCTCTGGCTGAATTATCTTCCAAGATACCATTCATATTACCTGGAAGGACATCACCCAACGGCTCTTGCCAGACAAGGACATCAGTGGCACCTTGATTTTCCATAGTCCATGAGACGATGAAAGGTGTCGCCAAGCTATTAAAGATAATGTGGTCGATATCACCAAAGACCTGAGCTAGGAAGGCTTTGACAAATTCGGTACGGTTGGCGAAACGACGAAGGGCTTGTCCTGGTAGAGTCAAGAGAATATCACTGGTGAGATGATTTTCCAAGATACGTTCGTCGCCTTCTTTGGTTTGGTAGCTGGTAAAGACTGCCTGACCGTTCTCATCATGAGTGGTTTTGGCAAAGCAGAATCCGTATTTGTTATAGTGGTCCACTTGGCGAATTTTTCCTGACTTGTCTAACCATTCGACACTTTTAACGATACGAGCCTTGCTACCTTCAGGGAAGGTGATGCGAGCACGTTCTTCAGTGAGGTTAGACACACGCGCCATCTGATTGTTCCCTGAAATTTCCCAAAAGGCTGGCACAGGAACTTGGTTGAAAAAGCGTGGTTTGCCAGTTTCCTCTTCTGCTTCCACATAATAGGTGAAAGGAGAGAGAGCATCTTGAGGGAGAAAACCATCTGGATTGATGACAACTGTTGTGGCATCATAGCCTGCTACCTGAAGAGAGTAAGCTAGATCCTTACTGGCTTGATTGTAGTAATCACATAAGAATATCATGAGCGTACCTCCTCAAGTAACTGTTTCCAAGCTGCCTTGACTTGGCTAGTCAAGAAGCCTTTGGCAAGGTCATAAGATTTTTGGCGCATGGCCTCGATTTTACCTTCTTCATAGAGACGGACAATGGCATCCTTATAAGACTTGGTGATAACATCTACAACATGATTTTCAGCGACGGGGAGGAGATAACCGTTGGCCCCATCTTGGATAAAGGTTTGATTACCATAAGGAACGTCAAACCCAATCATCGGAAGACCTGAGCCAACCGCCTCCATAAGAGTAAGTCCAAAGCCTTCGCTGGTTGAAGCTGTCAGATAGACCTCGTACTGGCTATAAATGTCAGTCAAGTCAGCGTGCCCCATGAGTCGGATATAGTCGCCAGCTTGTGCTTCGACAATAATCTCACGCAACTTGGCATCCATACTACCACTACCGTAGATATCAAAAGTGATATCTGGCAGAGTCTTATGAACCTCGATAACCGCACGAACCAACCAGTCAATGTGTTTTTCCTGAGCCAATCGTGAGGCCGTGATCATTGAGAATGGCTTACGTGGCTTGTCTTGTCCAACCAATTCAGGCAAACTTCCAACCGGAATGGTGTAAATCTTTGGATTATGGTTGGTGTAGCGACGGAATTGTTCCTGTAAGATTTCCTTCTGACGATCAGTCGCCACGATAAAGAAATCAACCTTGTCCGCATTGGTAAATTGGTACTCGTAATAGTTATTCCAGAGAATGTAGTTGTCATCAGTTTGATTGACACTAAAATGCTCAGCGTGAACAACGACACCTAGGCGAGCAGCCTGTGCTTCTTCAAAGACCAACTGACCAATACCTGTTTCACGGTCCAAAATGACCACATCATCCTTGGTTAGGGCCAGACGTTTGAAGAAATAGCGAAGAAATTCTTGCTTACCATAGAGAACCTGATCTGGGAAACGATAGATATCCTGATTATTGTCTCCTACAATCATGTCATAGGCTGTAGACCCATCTTCGTTATAAAAACGACGTTGGTAAACCTTAGCTTGATTGTCCTTAGGCGCAGAATACTCACTACAATAACGAGTGTAAGAGTAAAAGTCCTTGCGCAAGAGTTTGTCATTGACAAAGTAGCTCACGGTTTCCACAGCATCTTCGTCCATCGCACGAAGGTTACATGCCACCACCATATCATCTTGTGGGTAATGGTAACGAATGAGGCAGCCAGCTACTTCCTTGCGCTCAGGATTGGCAGGTAAGATGGCCTCGATTTCCGCTAGGCTAATGCTCGATGGTGCTATCTTAACATCTGTAAAATAGCTATGGAGCCAGATGATTTCGTCGTCTGCAAAACCAATCTTGCTAGTCATATGCTCGATATTATCTCCAAGGATGAGATCCATAAAGACAAATTTTGCCTCTTGTCCCATTTCCCTGAAAATCTTGGCACGGTAGGCCTGGGCATATTCGACACCACTGCTGGCCCAACCTATGCCTAAATTAATGTTATATACTGTCATAATTTCCTTATTTTATGGGAAATGGCTGATGATATCTCCTTTTTTAGTGACTTGCACCTGACTAAGGAGAAGATTACGAACCATATCCTTTCTGATTTGACGTTTCATGGCTTCAAAGCCCTTGTATGCCTCTTGGTAATATTCGACAATAGGGTTCTTTTGACTGAGTTGCTGGCTACCGATAGCCATTTGGAGTTGTTGCAGATAGTCTACCTGCTCCACCCAGTTGTCATCCACAGCCTTAAGCATGGATAGGCGTTGGAAATACTCGTTAAGTTCCTTGGTTTTCAACTCCTGCTTCTTAGCATCAAGTTCACGATAGGCAAACTGGTAGATGAGTTCCAAGACTTGCTCACGATTGTTGAGGTCCAAATCCTTAGGGATTTCATTGATGCGGAAGCTGATATTACGCAAGATAAAGTGGTAAAGATTTTCCGCTTTTGAGAAATCTTCCTCAGCCATTGCTTGGTCGATGAAATCGTCAAGAACCTCGTCGATAACAGTGTCCAAACCTTGATTGTGGTAAATGAGACGGTCACGTTGAGCATAAATCATCTCACGTTGAATGTTCATACTCTCTGCGAATTCAAGCGTCTGACGACGTGAGGTACGACCAGAACTCTCACTAGCTTCTTGGGCTTTTTCAACCAATTTACGATACTTGCGACCGGTCAGTTCCTTAGGCTCAATGTGATCATTAATGGCGTATTCTTTGTAGGTACGGTGAACCCATGATGGACCGTATTTCTTAATCACATCGTCTTCAAGTGAGACGAAGAATTTAGACATACCAGGATCTCCCTGACGTCCAGAACGGCCACGAATTTGCAAGTCAATACGTTGACTTTCCATACGTTCCGTACCGATTACGACCAATCCACCCAGTTCAGCTACGCCCTTGCCGAGCTTGATATCTGTTCCACGTCCAGCCATTGAAGTCGCAACTGTCACGGCACCCATTTGTCCTGACTCAGCAATCATCTCAGCCTCTCGAGGTGCATTGTTGGCATTCAGGAGGTTATGAGCAATCCCCTCACGCAAAAGTAAAGAAGAATAAAGCTCTGACATTTCCACCGAACCAACGAAAATCAAGATAGGATTGCCTTTTTCATGATAATGCTTAACATACTCTAAAGAAGCAAAGACCTTCTCTGGCAGAGTCGCATAAATCTTATCTGGATAGTCGATACGTTGTTTCTTACGGTTGGTTGGAATTTGAATGACCTTCATACCATAGGTATCGAGAAATTCTTTTTCCGCAACCTTACCAGTACCAGTCATCCCTGAAATTTTCTTGAATTTTTTAAAGAGACTTTGGTAGGTGATAGAAGCCATGGCTCTGGTTTCTTGTGACAAGGCTACTAATTCCTTGGCTTCGATGGCTTGGTGGAGTCCACCTTGGAGCTTGGTCAATTCCAAGAGACGACCTGTCGATTTATCAAGAAGAACCACTTCAGGCCCTTTCTTACCATCACGAATGATGTAGTCCTTGTCCTTTTTATAGAGCAAGTGGGCACGAAGTGAAAAGAGCAAATGACGGGCAAAGGTACTATTTTCCTCATCGTAGAGGTTGCCGATACCGAGGTAGTTTTCAGCAGCCTTGGCACCCTTAGTGGTCAACCAAACTTCACTTTTTTCCTCTTTGAAGATGTAGTCTTCACCCTCGACCAAGGTGGTCATAAGCGTATCCATCATCCCATAGTAGTTAGACTGAACACGGGGTGCACCAGAGATAATCAAAGGCGTCTGTGCACTGTCAAGGAGGACAGAATCCACCTCATCGACAATAGCATAGTTAAAGGGACGCATGTATTTTCCGTCTTGGTTAGAAGCAAGGTTATCAATCAAATAGTCAAAGCCTAAGCTAGAATTGGTCGTGTAAACGATGTCTGATTGATAGATAGCACGCTTTTCTGCCGGTTCCATCTCATTGCTGCCTTCCACACAGGGAACACCAATCGTCAAACCTAGGAACTCGTAGACCTGACCCATTTCCTCGGCGTCACGGATAGCCAAGTATTCATTGGTCGTAACCAGGATAGCCCCTTCACCTGACAAGGCATTAAGGTAGACTGGCATGGTTGCCGTCAAAGTCTTACCCTCACCGGTATTCATCTCAGCGATATGGCCCTGGTGCATGACAATGCCCCCCATGACCTGAACATCATAAGGAAACATGCCTAGCACGCGCTTATCCGCTTCACGAACAACCGCAAAGGCTTCAGGCAGGAGGTCGTCCAAGCTTTCTCCTTGAGCCAAACGCTCCTTAAATTCCTGCGTTTTATTTTTCAACTCAAGGTTGCTCAAACCTGCCATTTCATCGGCTAGGCCGTTAATTTCCTTGAGTATCTCCTTAACAGGGAGAATAGGATTCAGTTGTTTAAACATGTTCTTCTCCTGTTTCTTCCAGTTTTAAGCTGTAGAAATCCAGCTCTTTGACCCCAGCACTCAAGAGAGAAATACGATAGGTATAGGCATCATGAGGGTAAATAAAGGTCATGTGGGTACTTTTTTCAATAAGCTGTTTGATTTCATTGTCATAACGGTCCAAAAAGCTGACTTTCAAAAAGACTGAGCCTGTTGGGACAGCTTCGAGATTGGCCGTCAAATCATAACTGTGCCCCTTTTTCAAAAGTGGGAGGGCAGGCTGAGTACGACCAGCTTGATAGTTTTGGATAGCCACCCAAGACTGGATTTCCGTTCCTGATGGCACCAAAGGATTGTAAAATTGCACAGAACCATCTTGGCGTTTAACAATTTTTGAGCCATACATGTAGGCTTTGTGGTTTAAGCCCCACAAGATTTCTGATTTCTTGTTTCTGAACATTCTTACTCCTTCCTTCCAAAATCATTTTCTAAAATCATACGGTAAAAATTGACAAACCAAGTTGTCGCCGTATATGAATCATCGTTGTGTCGACCTGACGTTCCCTTACTGAGAATCTTAGCCCCTGAATAATAGAGGGACTTGGTAATATCCTCATAGGCCGTCGGATCCATATCCTCGTCTTTCATGTAAGAAAGACCAAAGGTCGTGTTTGAAAAATCTGCTTTTTCAAACTTATTCCAGAACTTCTGATTAAGGGCCTCAACACCCTCATTATCCAAGCGTCCTGTCTGCAAATGCAAGACATCAATTCCTGTTGGGAAAACCTCTGGCGCCAAGAGTCTGGCACGATTACCGATAGTACCAACATTGGCTAGAGGCTTAGACATAATGATGGCATGAGGCTCAAAGTCCGCACCGTAGTACATAGATGGAAAGGTTCCCATGGACATTCCTGAGAGAATGAGCTGACTATTGTCAAAGCCTAGATAGTCCAAGTAATGTTGGATGGTGTCCTTGATACTATTTTCAAGCTCTTCAGTTCCCATGTAGAAGGCTCCCCCTTGGAGACGAGGGTCTGAAAAGAGCAAGAATGGTGTTCCCATCCCTTTCATCATTCCGAAACCTTCGAAACCTTCGGCAGGACGGAAACCTGAGAAGTAAACTGACAAAGGTGGTTTGAAGTCACCAGGATAAAAGAAATAGTTGATTTCCTGACGCTTGCTATCGTGGAGAATTCCACCACCAAGTACAAATTTCCCGAATTGGAAACGGGTCAAACGTTGGTGGAGACCACCAATTGTAATCTGACCTTTGCCCTTCATTTCAAGACTAGCAGCCAAGAGGAAGGTCATGTCCTCATCAAGGACAATGGCCCCCTTGCGCATTTCTTCTTCTGAAACGATATAGGTCTTAAAAATACCTGCGACCGAACCTTCTGGCAAAAGATTGAGAATCAAACGACACTCGCAAGTCTCCTCTTTTTCAAATTCCAACCAAAGCTCGATAGGATTTTCCTTGCTGGCTCTGACATTATAGGTCCAGTCCAAGACAGGGCTGAAATCTTGACCATAATCACCATTTAAAATGACATTTTCATAACCATGGTAGGTCACTTGGCCAGTAAAATTGGGGTTAACCTGGGTCGTGAACGGAAACATCTTATCCCCGTATTGCCCTGAAAAGAGTGCTTTTGAAAGGGTAAAGAGCAACTGTCCTTGATTTGAAAAATCAGTCGGCACAGCACACATTTCCTTGATGAACTGAGCTAGAATCTCATCTGACACTTCAATCTTTTGATCAAAGAAAATAGTGTGAGGAATCAAATGCTCTTTAATAGCCATCAATTCCTCAAGACCTGCAAGACTGTCCACAATGACAGCTGTGAAAGTCTTGATTTCGTCTTCTTCGATGGTTTCTTGCAAGGTCTCAAGCTGACCAAGATTGCAATAATACCATTTCATATTTTCAGGAATTTCCTGATTTTCTGACCAGTCAGAAGATCCAACTTGTAGTATTTTCAGGCGATTATCCTTGGTCATTCTGCTCCTCCTTCAACCAATTTTCCCATTTTTGTACCAAACGGTCTCCTGTGTTTTCCTTGATTTTCTCAATTGAGTAGATAAGGGAACGGTTCCAGTTGTTCAACTGTCCCAAATAGTAGTAAGCCCCTTTTTCAAAATCGGACAAGTGCTTCAAGATATAACCATTTTCTTGGTGGGTCACATACTCAGATGCCACACGGTTAATTTGTGGAATACCAGCACTAATTCCCGCAATCTGTGTATAACGATTAGGCTCCTTACTCAAGTCGACAATCAGTCGTGTAAACTGAAGGGCCTTGATAAGGGCAGTCTCGTCACGCAGGTCTTGGAAAGAAAATCGGCTGACGATTTCATTATTTTCTTCCAATTTATTTTCTGCACCACTACTTTCGACAACCTCTTCAAAGGCATCTGGACTCAAGCGTTCTTCAATCATTTTTTCCACTTGATTTTGCAGGCTACCAAGTTGCTCTGGATTGGCATTAAATGCTCCAAATTCAACCTGTGTCTTAGGATACTTAGCCACAAAAGCCAAGACCTGATAAATAGCCTCTAAATCCAACTGATCGAAGTCAACCTGATAAAAGATTTTAGACTCTTTGACACGTTGACTGGTTCCCAAAGCCAAACGGGTATCGAAAGAAGCCATGTGTTTGAGTTTCTTAGCCTCTTCTGGATAGGCAACCTGAAGCTGCTCCAAGTAATCGTAACGGTCAGCAATCAACAAGTCCACTTGCGGCAGAAAGGCTTCATAGGTATCAATACTATCGTCCTGATTACGTTCTGCGAACCAAGTCAAAATCTTAGTGTTGTCTGCTGGCAAATGTTTAAATAGGTGCTTGTTATGGCGTAGATCTGAGGCAATAACAAAACGGTCCTCTGCTTCTACCTTTTCGTCCAAGAATTTAGTCAAAAATTCCCAGATAACTTCTGAAAGATCACCATAGTAACTCTTATTAAAACGACCTTCCGTACGAGGGTTGGCTACAATCCCACGACCATCAAAGAAGTGACAAAGCTGCCAAACTCCCTTGGCATTAAGGTAGTTTCGATAGCTTGGTTGTCCATCTTCATAATAGAGACTACTTGAAATAAAGCCGCGGTCATCATAGATGTCTTCACGAATGATTTGCTCATCCTTATAGTAGCGAATCATGCCAATAAAGCCTTCTGAGCCAAACTCAATCTCGGCATAACGCTTGTGTTGGCATTGCACCACGATAGCAAATGGTGTGTGAACAAAGGTAGCCCCTTCTGGCCATTCCAAATCTGTCACCTGAAGATTTTTCATATCTTCATCAGTGATACCCTGAATCAAGTCAAAAATAGCTGTATAGCCAACTTCCAAGACATCATGACGATGCAAGAAATAACGCAAATGTGGTTGGTAGGCCAAAAGCAAAAGCTGAGGGGCTAAGTCCTCATCCTGAAAGATACGAACTTGGTGCAAGCTGTCATCAAATTCAATTTTTTGGCGGATACGGTACCAAGGATCAATGACCGTCTTCCAAAATTCATCCGTCTGTCCATACCAAGCTGGAATAAAATAATACATGAGTTCTCCTTCATTGTCTTTTCATCACAATACTTGAGATTGAGGGGCAGACCGATCACGCATCACCAGCCTGCCTCTCAACCCCACGAGGGGTGAGATATTATACATTTTCAAAAAGTGGGGTGTAGGAAGTGTTAAGCTTCAAAGCCTTCATTTCCTCGTTAACGTTGTAAATCATACCGCTAAAAATCAAGAAAGTACCAGGAATCATACTAAGTTGTAAGTAATCCGGATTGACCAAGATAATCAGCATCGGAGCACCTGCCATAAAGAGCATGTAAAGGGCACCAATGAAACCAAGTCTAAGGACCAAATGGTTGATATAGGCACTGGTTTCTTGACCAGGGTAAACACCGTAGATATACTCACCTGACTTACGCATACGTTCTGAGATCTGCTCGCCAGAGACATTAACAAAGGCAAAGGCTAACCCTAGAACGAAGAGCATGACTAGATAAATCACTAACCAAAGAGGGCGGCCGACCGTCAAGGCCTTGATAGCCTCACTAGTCCACTTATTATCAGGGTGCATAAACTGAATCAGCATAAAAACATACTGCGGAATACTAACCAGCGACATGGCATACATGAAAGGCATCCCTCCGGCTGGATTCAACATAATATCCAAGTAAGAATACTGTTTGAAGCGGTTATGAATATTGATTTTATTGATTGAGATACGGTATCTAGCCCTCTGCACAACCCCTGAAATATAGAGGAAGACCAAACTGAATAGAATCAGAGGAAGCAAGACATCCCAACCGATACCTAACTTTTCAATACTATCCATGATTTGATAGGGCAGATTGGCCATCATACTTGCCATCAAGATGACAATGGAGCCCCCAATCCCAAAGAGGGAGTTGAGGTCTGATAACCAAACCAAGAAAAAGGTACCGGCAATCAATAAAATGGTATTCATGAAAATAGCGAGACTAGCATTAACCCCTGAAACGATAGGTAAATTCAATGATACTGCCAAAGATTGAACAATGGCAATCCCCAGGGCCAAATACATGCGTCTACGGTCCTGAATCTCAATGGGAAGATTTTTCAAGCCCATTTTCTTAGAGAAAGAAAACATCTGCCAGAGAATCATGGCCGACATCCAGGGCGACAAGCCCACTGAAAAAAGAGACATGGACCTGAGGTTTCCACCCATCATTGCACTAGAGAAAGCCAAGGAACCGATGGCTCCCCCAAAGATATTTGCATTTTTCAAATCTACAAACGGTAGAACCAATTGATTTCCCAAACAATAAATAAAGAGGAAAAAGAGGGTCCATAAGACACGTTTGGTGATTATCGATTGACTAATTTTTTTCACTATTACTCCTATTTCCTGCCCATAGACAGGCTGATGTTATTTCGATTGAAACGAGACAGAGACGCCATTTCAGCCTACTTATCCAAACAAAGGATTACAGGCTCTTCTTACGCATTTGGCGAATGGTCTCAGCCATCTCTTTCCAACGATCTCTTGAGTAGGTTTGTTGGTTATGCTTGGTTGACTTGAGGTCCTCAAACCCTAAAATTGGTTTATTTTCAAACCTAAAGGCATCAAGAATCTCCACTACCTTTCTTCCTGGATTGATATCCAAAAGCAAGTCACTGGTCCACACCAATTCCAAATCTAGCCCGTTTAAGCCCGCAATGGCTGAGTAAACCGTCACATTTGGATAGGTAATCAATTGGGCCAGTTTATCTGTCACATGCTGGCGAGAGGCAATTTTAAACTGTACCTTAGGAAGAGCCGAGATAAGGTCCGTCAAATGCGGAATTTCTGAAATGTTGGTGTAGACCAAACACGTGAATGGACGGCCCTTAGGATAAATCATATCCTCTGAAAGTGGCAATAAAGCAGCATTTTCAGCTACCCCTGACCAATCCATTTGAGCATAGAACCACCAGACCTCACGATAGGCTTGGCAGGCTAAAGGCAACCAAGGCTTACGGTGTGAGGCATAATGCAGAACTTTAGGATAGTCTTGACCATTTGGCAAATGGAAGCTAGCTAGACTGGACTTGGTGACCGCATAATTGTTATCAAAAGACAAAGGCAACCAGTTGTTACGGAAGACCATATTTAGAATGGACTGCTCCGCAAATGGGACCTTGTCATGCCATTCGATGGTCATGTCAATCAAGTGGCGTCTCATGTTGTACTGCTGCCAATAAGTCGTATCAATCACCATGAAACCTGCATCAAACATTGCCTGACGGTCTTGAACCTGAATAGCATAATCACGCACAGCAGCCAAAGGGCGACCCTTCAAATCAAGGGTAAAGAGGTCCTCTAAAGAACCTGTAACCACCATGTCACTATCCAAATAGAGAGCTCGTTCCTCAGACACAAAGTCCGCCACAAAATAGCGAAGATAGCTAGCATAATTACTATTGGTCTTGTATTGCTTGATCTGACTACTATCTACACGACAGTTAATCACTTCACTACCAAAGGCAGCCAGATGACGGTTAAGTCCTCTAAACCACTCTTGAGAGAAATCATCGTTAATCAAGTAAAAACGAATATTGCGATGATGGAAAACGATAGATTTGATGGTCGTAAGCACTTGGTCAACATAGGCATAGTTGGCTGCTAAAACAATGGCACGCTTCTTAGTCTCATAACGTTGAGGAGCCAAACTCAAGACCTGGAATTTCTCCTGAATGGAGCGGTAGGCATCAGAATCTGTGAGACCTTGCTCCTCTACATTTTTCAGGCAAGCCTCTAGCATCTGACGGTAGGTAACCATGTATTTTTCCAAAGGGAAACCATGGCTAGCAACAATAGCCAAGCGCTCCTCCATGGCATAAACTAAGGTCATCATCCAGTCTTGCATCCAAGTCGCTGATGGCATCTCTGGACTCTCGCGGTAAACATAAAGGCCCTTATTGAGATAAACCGTACGTTCACTCATGAGATAGGCCTTAAGGTTGAAAAAGCCATCCTCCCCTGCATGCTCTTTTGGAAAAAGCAAGTCATTAAACAAGGAACGTTTGTAGAGTTTGCCTGTCGCAGAAATCAGGGCGATGTTGATGTTATTGGTTTCTTCAAAGAGTCCATCAATAATCTGAGCGGGTGAATACACCTGCTCGTAATAATCTTCATCCTTGATATAAAAATAAAAGCGATCTTCCGATTCCTTATAGACACTGTAATTGGCCACTGCGATATCCGCCTTGTGAGCTTGAAGCGCCTTATAAAGCTCCTCTAGATAGGTTGGCTCTACCCAATCCTCAGCATCCACATAGGTGACGTAAGCTCCCTTAGCCTGACGAATACCAATATGGCGAGCATCTGAAAGCCCTCCATTATCCTTTTTGAAATAGAGAATGCGAGAATCCCTAGCAGCATAGCTACGGCAAATGGCATCACTATTGTCTGTTGAGCCATAATTGATGAGGATGATTTCAAGATTTTGATAGGTCTGCCCCAGGACACTGTCTAGACAGGTCTGGAGTTGATTTTCTACATTGTAAACGGGAATAATTACGGAAATTTTTTCTGTCATTTTTTATTTCTTATTTTGTTTTCTAAGTAGTTCTTAGATCAGTTCCCATGGAAAATGAAATTTACATATTCGTGGGGATTGATGTTGGATTCTACATTTTTATTTACTCAAACTCGATTTCGACAACCTTCCATATGCCGAAAAATAAGCGATTTTCCGGCAATATAAGGCAATATAGCAACCTATAAAACAACAAAAAAATACGCAGGTGTGCAATCAGTGTGCAATCAAAACTATCGTCTTTCAAAACAAAAAACTCGTTATCAACTGGGTTATGTCCCCATTGGTAACGAGTTTTTCATTAACAAAATTATTTACCTGTTTTCAAAAACCCTGCGAGCCAGAAACCCGCAGAGTCGTAAAACCGTAAAGCCGTCTAAGTGGTTATCTATCTTGCCGTAGAAACGCTACCTGCAAGCCACTCCTGCACCATCTGGGCATTCACCTTTAACGCTTGTGCAATCTGCTCGATTGGCAACCCCATATCGTTAAGGTTCCTTGCGGTTTCTTTCTTTTCATCCATTCTTGCTTCATCGCAAAGCTGTTCCATTTCCTTGCACATATGCTCCACCCCTTTCTCGGTCTCTTTCAGTTCATGCACGCGGTCTTTCAATGCTCCCGTCTGCATCTCTTTCGCTTCCTTCACACGGAAATCGTGCATCAGCCTTCCCAGTTCCCCGCCATCGTCCTTGCTGGAATCCACGTAGATGAAGTGCTCTTCATCCCCGAACTCCTTGCCGTTCTCGCGGATTATCCGGTCGATATGGGCTATCGGGAGTCCGTGCCCCAGTGCGTCTTTCAACGTGACGAATATCACGTAGGTCTCCGGGAGCTTATCGAAGTTCTTTCCCGTATCCAGCACGTTGGAATCCATCATCCCGAGGTTGTATCTGGCACGTTTCGGGTGCGCCCCCTCATCGTCCTGCTGTATCTCGACGTTGAAGATGCGTCCGCTTCCATCCTTTGCCACACAGTCCAGCACAACACCTCTGCCATGCATGTTCCTGAAATCCATCTGCGTCTCATTGTCGATGACGGTCAAATCCTTGTCCTCCATGATGATTCTAAGAACGTACTCGCAGGCTTTCTTATCCTTGAATACATTCCGTGCGAAAATATCGCTCATCACGGTCAGATTCTTAATCGTTTCCTTGTATCTCTCCTTATGCAAAAGCATCGTTTCTTCCTGATTCATCGGTGAAGACCACCTCCTGTTCAACTCACAAGAAGGTATCAACCATCTTGCTATATATATATTTTACAAGAAAGCCGGTAAACATTCAAGACTTGTATTTTTCCCGCCGAAAGGACAAAATCCTGCGGCTCGCGCGGAGTGGCCGGGGTCTGGGGCAGCGCCCCATATAGGCAAACCCCGTGCATATAATGAGCGGTCGCGGTGTCCGGCAGGAAAGCCCTTCGCTTTTCCTGCGTCCGGCGCATCGTGGCAGCGAAGGCGAATGCACGGAAGTCGGAGCCGGTCAACTTTTCCGTTCCAAATGTTTCCGTCAATCCGCCTGCGGATTTATGAAAGATTTGTGGGCGGGATGGTTGAGGGGCGAATCCCTCTACCCGGACGAGAAAAGGGTCAACGTTCGCAAATAGGCGCAAATGGGTTCATTTGATGCTAAATGGTGTCTTTTTCTATCATCGGCATCCGTGCATTTGGCAGTTTCTACCTGCATGTTCGTGTATAGGGCAGAGGGATAGAAAAATAGCCTGCGTTATAATCTGTCCCCAAGGAGACGGCATTCTTGCCGCTTCAAAAGACAGAAAATCGGAAAAGAAAGGATGATGCCACATGGCTCAGGATTTCGGCGATGACATGGGAAACGCCCTCCTAAACTTCGTCACAAGGCAGGCGGAGAACTACTTGCGGTTCGGGCGTGGCAGGGAACGTGCTTTTGACTGGTGGCAGCGCCATTATAAGAAGGAGGGGAACACTCCCGAAGCCGCAAAAGCAATGGCTGAGAAGCAATCCTCTCGTGAGCAGGTGGTCGTGCCCTTTGGTACTTCCGAGGAAGCCGCCTACTATGCGCAGGTATGCCGCGAGAATGGTACCTATGCCGCCGCCTACACGGACAAACAGGGAAACGGATTCCTTGCCTTTGCCAAGGAGGATGCTAAGACCGTCGCAGGGTATGCCCCGCAATTTAAGGACGTGATGGCGCGTCTCGATGAGCAGCGTATCACCGACGCGCTGAATCACGCGGAACCCGTGAATAAGAAGACCATGGATTCCCTCACGGAGCTGACAAACTATCCCGACCTTCCGGCGGAAGACGTAACGGTCATTCCGGTCACCATCCGTTACAAGGATGCACCAGAAGAAACTTACGATGTGCTCTTTAGCGAGCAGGATACCGAAAACCTCAATATCGACGATTCGATTTGCTTCTCCGGTTACTCCCACAAGGAGCTTACCGAGATGGTTGGTCGTGAGACCCATGAGGATTTCGATGTGATTTCCGTCGGTGACCCCTATAAGGTTCATGCGACGCAGGTGAAAACGGATGCCCCGGAAAAGACCTATGACGTGCCGGGAAAGGATGCACCTGCCCGCAGTGAAAAGGTTGCCACACTCCGTGCCGAGGACACCGCCATCCATACCCAGAACATCCGCGACGCTGCCCAGAAGGCAAGGGAAGACTGCACGGACTTTTCTGACTTCGAGCGCAAGATGAACGCGCAGGGCTTCGGTGTGACCGAAACTAGCAAGGGCGAGGTCATGGCCTACGAGCCTGCAAGCCTGAATAAAGACGGTTCGGTACCGGCGTATGAGCGCGGTCGTGACTGGCCGGTCTCTGCGGAGACGTTAAAGAACCGGTACGACCTCGATGTGACCCACAACTGGTTCGAGCAGAATACCCCGAAGGACGCTGGCACCCTCCCGGATGGAGACCTTGCCATGCAGAATGCGCGTCTGGCGCAGGAGCAGATGCGTGACGAACAACAGCTGCTTGAGCCGGTTGCATCTGACGGTGCCATGGACAACGACGGGCGCACGCCCGACCCGAACTCCGGTATTGAAAGCCACGATGGCGCTGATACCGATTCCCGCACCGCCGTCATGGATGCGGAGCAGACCGGAAGCGAGATTCGCCCCTCCGATATTCGCGAGGAGCAGCAATATGATTCCGAGTCCTATTCCCTCACGGGGGAAGCACGCGACATGACCGCCGCTAAAACTCAAATTGAAACGGAAACGAAGTCGCAGGAAATCTCGCAGGAACGAAGGACTGACCTGCCCTTTAAGAACGAAGATGCATTGTAAGGAGATAGACCATGACCCTCAAAGACAAATTGCCGGACAGGCTGAAATGCTCCCCGCTTCTTACCATGGAATCGGACAGCGATATCGAGACCATCGCGGAATCCATCGTGAACCTTTCCGATTCAGATGGGGATTTCTTTAAGAAGACGGAAAAACTTCTTCTGATGGCCTGTCTTGGATATTTAAGGGACTGGTGCGAGCCTTCCCAGCGTACCATCGGGAACCTCATCTCCCTTCTTGATGCCGCCCTGCCAAAGGACAACGAAACCCATACCACCCTCGACAACCTTTTCTATGAAATGAAGTCCGGGTGCAAGCGCGTGAAATCGGAAGATGGCATCACGACCCTCTGGGAGCCTTCCGCCCTTTCCCGGTGCGACGGTCTCACTCCGCGCGATTCCAATGGTATTGATGTTTCCGAGGACTTTTCGCTCACCTGCTATGAAGGATTCCGCCACGCGGCCACGCGAGAGACGCGCACGAGTATTGTGACCACGCTCTTGCTTGTGCTGGAAGAAGTGGAAAAGGAGGATGCATATGGCAAATAGCGCGAACCCGGAAATCAATAAGAAGATTGCCACCTCGGCGCTCGGCACCCTCGTCATCGCCACGGTCTTTTTCTATCTCGGTGACCGCTATGCCGAAACCCTCGTCACCTATCCGGGGCAGATTTTCGACCATTTGAGCGATGCATTCCTTTCCATGTGGCAGACCATAAAGGATGCACCGTTTGCCCTCGATATGACCAGTAACTCCCTGCTGTTTGGCGGGGCTTGCTTTCTCATTATCTGGATGATTTGGCTTCGCTACGTGGCGTTCATCGGAAACTATCGTTCCGGCGAAGAATCCGGTTCCGCCCGCTGGGGCACTTTGAAGGAAGGAAAGAAGTTTAAGGACTTGCAGACCGAAGATAACAATCTTCTCTTCACCAAGAACTTCGGCCTTGCCCTGCACCGTCCCAAGTTCGACCCGGAATATGACCGCAACCTAAACGTCCTCGTGGTCGGCGGCTCTGGTTCCGGTAAGACCTTTAACTACGTGACCCCGAACATCTGCCAGCTCAACACCAGCTACTTCGTCACCGACCCAAAGGGAACCCTTCTTAAGGATGCCGGATACCTGTTCACGGACAACGGCTATAAGCTCAAGAGCTTCAATACCATCAACCTTGATGAGTCCATGCACTACAACCCGTTAAAGTACGTGAAGACGGATACCGATATCCTCTCCTTCGTGAACTGCTTCATTATGAACACGAACCCCGAGGGGAAATCGAGCGGTGACCCGTTCTGGGAGAACGCGGAGAAGATGCTCTACACGGCGCTCATCGCCTTGTTGCGTGACTGGTTCCCGGCGAAGGACTACAACATGTCCTCGCTTCTCACGCTCCTCTCCCTTGCGGAAGCACGAGAGAACGATGAGAACTTCAAGTCCGCTCTTGACCTCATGTTCCTCCAAATCGAGGAGGGCAAGAAGTACAAGCAAAACGACGGCTCTTCTCCTGACGCTGCGGGAAATGCCGGTCTTTCAAGGAGCTTTGGCACCAAACAGGCAGATAACGGCTGGTCTTGGGTGCCCAGTAAGTTCAAGCGCAACTCCGACGGCGTGAAGCCCGCCGACTGCGGGGGACTTTCCGCCGACGAGGACTTCGCCCTGATGAACTACAAGAACTTCAAGGTGGCCGCAGGCAAGACCTTAAAATCCATCCTCATCTCCTGCAACGTGCGCCTTGCGCCCATCGCGACGGACGGCGTGCGCGAGCTTTTGACCTATGACGAGATGGAGATTGACACCCTTGGTGACCCGGATGCGAAGGTGGCGATTTTCGGCATCCTCTCCGATACCGACAAGACCCTCAGTTTCCTGTTCGCCATCCTCATGTGGCAGACCATCGACCAGCTGTGCCGAAAAGCCCTTTCGGATTATGGCGGGAAACTCCCGACCCCGGTGCATTTCATCTTCGATGAGTTCGCCAACATCGGCACTATCCCGCAGATTGAGGAGACCATCGCGGTCACCCGTTCCCGTAACATCGGCATCACCATCATCCTGCAATCCATGAGCCAGCTGGAAAGCAAATACGATAAGAAGGCGCAGACCATCATCGACTGCTGCGACTCGACGCTCTTCCTCGGTGGCAAGTCCAACTCCACCAACAAGGAGATTGCGGAGATGATTGGCAAGCAGACCATCCATCAGATGACTTACAACGAGTCCACGGGGCAGTCCTCAAGCGCCAGTAAGAACTTGCAGATTCAGGGTCGTGACCTTATCGACGCAGCAGAAATCGGAAAGATGAGCCGCTTAAAGGCAATCCTGCTCATCGCCGGTACCAACCCGCTCATGGATGATAAGTACGACCCGCACGCCCATAAGCGATACCGCTATATCGTGGATAAGCGCAACTGGAAGCGTTTGCATAAGAACTCCTTCGATTTCGAGCGGTATCTGAAAAACGGCTGCGAGCCGTACACCCCCGATGAGGATATGGGTGCGGAGTTCACAGCGTGGAAGTGGGCGGCATGGAAAAAATCAAGGAAGGGGCTTCTGGGCATATTGCTAAACCGGTAGTCACTTATAATTAAGAGAAATGCCACGCGAAAAAGGCAGAAAGGGGACGAATGGAGGAAGGAACTTGGAAACACTCGTCAAACTCGCCGCCCCGGCGATAGGAACCGCTGCGGGCGCATTCACCGTCGTGGGAATCATCTATCTTGGGATGACCCTCGCGGGACTTCTTCGCGGCGGGGGCGGGGAGATACGCAAAGCCGTTGCAATCATCGTCGCGGGACTTACCTGTATCGCCTTTGCCCATCTGTACGGTTACTAGAAAACAAGTAAACAAGAAAGGAATCAACCATGCTGGAAAACGTGAAAAACCTTCTCTCTGATGGTGTGACCGCCCTCGGCGGCATCCTCATCGTCTTCGGCCTTGTGAACCTTGGTCTTACCATCAAGGACGGTATGCAGGGCGGCGGCGGTCAGCTCTCCGGTGCCCTCGCCATGATTATCGGTGGTGCCATCGTCGTGGGTGCTGCCGTGTACTTCAAGACCGGTATCAACTGGGGTTCCCTCGCGGGTTAGAAAGGAGCGATATCTAACATGCTCTCTGTAGCAGTACACAAGGATATCGCCGAGTATCAGCCCAAAATCGTAGGCAAGATGACCATGCGCACCCTGGTATCCATCACGGGTGCGCTTTCTGTCTCGGTACTTGCCGGGCTTTACATCTACTTCGTTTTGGGGCTGAACGTCAGCGATTGCACCTATTTTATCTACGCCGTCTCGTTGCCGTTTTGGTGCGTGGGCTTCGTGAAGCCCTGCGGGATGCCCTTCGAGCAGTTTGCGCCGCTTTGGCTTAAAGCAAACTTCACGAACGACCGCATCTTCTATAAGCCGTCCATGCGCCTTGCGGGACTTCTCTCTGAGTCGGAAAACAGCAAGCAGACAGGAACTATCTATGGAAAACACTACCGAAAGCAGGGAAACCTTCGCGGCATCGAATCCTACTCCCCAAGGGCAGGACGGGTCATCTCTTAACGCCGCATTTGACGTGGACGCGTTCGTCCACGCATCCGGTGACGGGTTCGGGAACACCGCGCCCCTGCGCTCCGATACCGGCGCTATCGACATGGATGCCATCTCTCAGGTCGCGCACGTCACGCAGGGTGCCGGAAAGCTGACCCGAAAGGAGAAGAAGCACGCCAAGCGCGAGATGAAGCGCAGGAAAAAGGAAGCCAAGAAGGCCGAGAAGGAAGCGAAAAAGACCTACAGCTCCATCAAGTCCCAGTTAAAGGACAGGGACAAGGAGCTGTCCGATAAGATGGCCGATGCCAGAAAGAAGCGCGACTCCGCGAAAGACGTGGTGAACTACATCGGCTACAACAAGATGTATCAGGACGGCATCTGTGAGGTGGAGGAGGGAATGTTTTCCTCTTCCATCGCCTTCGATGACACCAGTTACCACTCGGTGCGCGATGAGCAGCAGAAAGCCATGTTCTCTGCCATCACCCGCCTTTACGACCAGTTCGGTGCGGATACGCTCGTACAGATGAGCGTCATCAACACGCCGCTCCTCAAGGAAGAGGTCGGTCACCGCAAGTTCTTCGACCCGGAGCGTCAGGCAAACGATGCTGCAAGGAACGACGCGCAGGTGTTCAACAACATCCTGAACGATAAGGTGAAGGAGGGGGTCAGCAACATCCGCAGGAACCGCTACCTCACCTATTCCGTGACGGCGGACACCGCAGAAGATGCAGCGCGTCAGCTCTCCCGTATCGAGGTCGAATCCTCCCGCATCCTAAACTCCATCGGCAGCAAGGCACACCTTATGAACGGCACCCAGCGCCTTTCTGTCATCCATTCACTCCTGAATCCCTATAAGCCGTTCCTGTTCGATTACCAGCGCGATATTTCCGCCAAGCGCTTACAGACTACCAAGGACTGCATCGCACCGACGCAGATTGATTTCCGCCCGGACGGCCACTATAACGACTGCGTAAAACTCGATAACGGGGTCTACGCACAGGTACTCGTGATGAAGAAGTTCGGCTCGGAACTTTCCGACCGCGCACTTGCCGACATGGCAGACCTTCCTATCCCCATGGCTATCACGTGGTACGTGCAGCCCATGGATAAATCCAAGGCTATCAATTACGTGCGCACCCGTTCCGCATGGATTGACAAGGAAATTATCGAGGAACAGCGCTCGGCAGTGAACAAAGGCTATGACTTCTCCATCCTCCCGCAGGAGCTGAAATACTCCAAGGAGGAGACGGAGGACGTGCTCGACCACTTGCAGAACAAGAACCAGCGTCTCTACGTCTTCACGGGGCTTGTCTACACCTACGCGGAGAGCAAGGAAGCGCTGGATACGCAGGTACTTCGCATCATCTCCACGGCACGTCAGAACTCCATCGAGCTTGACACCTATGACTATCGCCAGCGTCAGGGACTTAATTCCATCCTCCCGCTCGGCCATAACCACGTGGAAATCTCCCGCATGTTCACCACGGCGCAGGTTTCCATCCTCGTGCCGTTTGCCACGCAGGAGCTTGACGATGCAGGCGGCAACTTCTACGGCCAGAACAAGCACAGCCGCAACCTCGTGGTCTGCAACCGCAAGAAGCTCACCTCGCCGATGGGCTTCGTCTGCGGCAAGACCGGCTCCGGTAAGGGTATGTTCACCAAGACCGAGATGACGGGCACCATCTTCTCCAATCCGACGGACGAGATTTACGTCATCGACCGCGCAGGCGAGTACACCGCTATCGCCGAACGCTACGGCGGCAGCACCTACCACTTCGGCGTGGGTACCGGAACCCATCTGAACCCCTTCGATACGGTATCCGTGGAACACATGACGAGAAACGAGCAGATTGCGTTCAAGGTGGACGCGATGTTAGCTCAGGCGGGCGCTTCCGCTGCCGAAGCCGGGTCGAACTTCTCTGAGGTTGACCAGTCACTCGTACAGCGCTGCACCGAGCTTGCCTTCCAGAAGGCCGCAGAGCGCGGAGACAATCTTCCGCCGACCTTACAGGACTTCTACGATGCCGCGAACGAGCAGCCGGAGGAGCAGGCACAGGTCATCGCACTCCGTTACGAGCGCTTCGTGAAGGGTTCCATGAACTTCTTCAACCATCAGAGCAACGTCGATTTCAACACCCGCATCGTGGACTTCAACCTGAAAGACCTGCCGGATTCCATGCTGGTCTTCGCCCTCATCAATGTCTGCGAAGCCGTCCGCAACCGCATGTACTTCAATGCAAAGCGAAACGTCCGCACATGGCTCTACGTCGAGGAGATGCAGAGTATGTTCGCGTACCCGACGGTACTTAACTACTTCTCCCGCTTCTCGAATGAGGGTCGAAAATTCGGACTTTTGCTGACAGGTATCAGTCAGAACGCCACGGCGATGCTCGCCAACGAAGCGGCGCGAAATATCGTCCTTAACGCGGACTTCCTCATGCTTCTCAAGCAGTCCCCGCTCGACCGTATGAAGTGGGCGGAGCTTCTGAACCTGTCCGAGCAGGAGGAGGAATGCATCGACGAGTCCGCAGAGCCGGGTGACGGCCTGCTCATCGCAGGTAACGCCCGCGTGCCGATTCGCGGCAAGTTCCCGTCCGGCAACGTTCTCTATGACCTGTTCTCCACGAACCCCAATGAGACGAAGAAGCCGGGGCTTGGGGACAAGAAAGATGCAAAACCCGTTATCTAGCAACCCAGTAAGAAGACCCCGGAAAGGACGGTGAACGTCAGATGAAGGCTTCGGATTTCACGACCGGCGGAAATGACCGTGAGAAAGCCATGAGTAATCTCCTCAAGACCGAAAAGACGGATGCCGTCAATACCGGTCTGGTGGAAAAGGCAGATAAGAGCGCCAAAGCCTTAAAGGGTGACCTCTATTCCGTCGGCAAGAAGGGCACGCACGGCGCGGGAAGTACCGCCCTCGATGCCATCGCAAGGAAACGTAAGAAGACTTCCGCCGCCGATGCCCTTGACGGAAAATCCCGTAGCCAGATAACCGGAAAAAATGCCCTCACGAAAAAGGTGCAGTCTCGCCACAATCTGAATAAGAGCCTGAAACGTGGTGCAAAGGGTGTAGCCGCAAAAGCTGCCCACAACGCTCTCAAAGACTCCGAGCTGGAAGGCACGGACGATTTGGTCGCAACCACGCACACCGGCGCGAAACTTGCCGGAAAGGCGAGAAAGCACCTTCGTTCCGGTAAGGATGCACTTGAAAAGAAAGACTCTCTCGGTGCCCTCTCGGAAAAGAAATACCGCACCGAGAAACTGGATAAAAAAGCTGCCCAGAAGCGGATGCAGTTCTCCAAATACTTCCATAGGAACGTCTACGAGAATGCTGCGGCGCAAGCGGGAAAGAAAAAGGCGCTCACGATTCTTTCCAGTGGCATCAAGGGAATGCTTTCATCACTTGCCGGTGCCGTCTCCCAATTCTTTCCACTCATCATTGCTTTCATCTTGGCCTTCGGCCTGATTTCCGTTGTCGGTGGCGGTGCCGCCGATGAGGAGCAAAAGAGCGCATCGCTTGACGGGATGCCCGCATGGGTCACCTACGACCTCGTGCTCGCGTGCCTGAACGCCCACGAGCAGTACGGATATCCCGCTTCGGCGCTCCTCGGCCAGATGATGATTGAGAACGGCACCTCGGATTCCGGTTCCGACCTCGGGCGGCTGTACCACAACTACGGCGGCGTGAAATATGCCGGTTACGATTACGGCGGACTCATCACGGGTTCCGTTAAAATGCTCACCACCGAATACAGTGCTTCCGGCTCTGCCTACAAGACCTACGCGGATTTCGCCGTCTTCAAAGACGATGATTCGTACATGAAATACCGGTGCGAGCATTTGTATAAACAATCCAACTACACCCGTGTCCCTAACTACCAGAAGGCCATCGACACCAACAACTCCGAACTCTTCCTGCGTGCCCTCGGCGAAGGCGGGTACTACACCGCGTCGCAGGACAGCTATATCGCCCAGTACCGTTCCATCTGCCAAGCCTATCCGCTCGTTGCGCAGCTTGACTCCATGACCGCAGAGGAGTTCAAGAATCGGTACTCCGGCACCACCCTCATTCCCGGTGGCGGGCAGGACTACCAGAGCGCCGACCAGTGGCAGAAGGATATCGTGAATGCCTGCTCGCAGACTCCGTGGCCGGGAGCCAACCTTTGCGCCACATGGACAACAAGGGTCTATGCAAGAGCCGGTCATCCCGTCGGCGGCAACGGCAATACGCAGCTCGGCAATCAGGGATACGGTGCCAATTACAGCCAGAAACGCGCCACCACCGACCTCTCCCAGATAAAGGTAGGAATGCTCATCTCCGCCCAATACGGCTCCAACACCCCCGCCGGTAACGCTTACGGGCACGTCGGCATCTATATCGGTGACGGCAAGGTCATGGATAGCATTTACTCCGGTCTGCGCACCATCTCCCTGTCCGATTGGGTTTCCCAAAACGGAAGAGGATGGGTTGTCTGCGGCTATCCATGGGACTGGCGCTAGGAAACCAGAAAGGATACCTGCTATGAAGAAACTGAAAGCATGGATGGCGGAACACAAGAAGTTTTCCGTCATCGCCCTGTGCCTGCTCCTGATGTTCACCTGCGGCTCTGCCATGAGCGCCATCAACGTGTCGCATCACCGCGCGGAAACCGCAAAGGAGCAGCACGCAGGAAATAACACGGACACTACCACAGCCGCTGAGAAGAAGACGAAGGAGGAAACCGGGAAAGTGGAGCTTACCGATGCCCAGAAGGAACTCATCAAGGGATACGATACCGATACCAAGGAACTCATCGACACCCTCTCCTCTTCCGTCTGGTCGGTAAGCGAGGGGCGCTACACTCTCAAGTTTGCCGATGACTCCTACGTGGAAACGGTGAACGGAACTCCGACCGTCCATAGTTACGCCATCTCCCGCGTGGAAAAGACCTCCGATGGATACGGCGGTTATCTCTATACCATCGTCTTCGAGACCGATACCGGCACCCATATCGTGACCTACACGGACGGCAGTGGCGCTGCGGTGAACTCCGATTCTAAGACCCCCGGTGAGAACACCATCTCCACCCTTACAAGCTCTACGATGTTCGCTCAGAAAAACACCGCATACGAGCGTGCCGAAGCGGTGGCAAACATTACCGTGAAGGGCATGAACAGCGAGGTCACGAAACTCTTCGGCGGGGATGAGAAGGTCGTCATCACCGCCCTCTCCAAGTGGTGCGCCGTCCATTACCCTTCTGTCACCGAAGCTACATGGCAGAAAGTCGTGAACCTCGACTATGAGAACGGGGTCATCACCACGGACTTCAAGCTCAACGACACAAACTCTGTTTCCATCACCTGCGTTTACGAGCAGTCCACGGGCGAGTTCTCCTTCGAGGGCTAGGGCAGCATCGCCATGCAGGCAGAAAGGAATCTCTATGAATGAACAACTGACTTTACAATCCACACAGCATGAGGAGACGAAGACGGTTCCCCTGCGCAGGAGAAAGGCTTGTCTCGCGGGCACATTCGCGCTCTTCGCTGCCTGCGCACTCGTGCTCCTCATTCCCCATCCGGCCTATGCGGGTATCATCGGGGACTTCCTTGATATCCCCAACATGATTAAAACGTGGCTTCTGCAAATCGCTGCCACGCTCTTCAATACCTATTTCGGTGTCATCAACCAGACGCTTGATGCGAAGTTCATTTCCGGGCCGTTCAACGAGCTTTTCGGAACAACCGAGCCGTATGGCGTGGTAAAAGACTTCTATCAGGCCGGGGTCATCCCCGTTGCCCATGCCATCCTAGGTCTCTTCATGCTGATGCAACTCATCAAGATTAGCCAGCGCATCGACGCGACGAGCACCCTTCCCGCCGTGAAGGATATCGTATTCCTCGTGGTGACCTACTGCATCCTCAGCTACTTCATCGACAACGCCCTCGACCTCGTTTCCGCCATCTACAGCATCTTCAACGACCTCGTTGGTAACGTGTCGGACAAGCTGCAATCGAAAAACTGGTATGAACCCGGAATCGAGATGACCAAGGACGATGCGGCCGATGCCACGTTCGGCGGATGCTTCCTCCTTTTGATTTTCGGACTCATTTCATGGGCGGTCGGACTCGTTTTTTATGCGGTCTCAATGGTCGTTGCCCTCGGGCGTTCCGTTCAGCTCTATGTCTATGCCGCCTTCTCTCCGATTCCCATTTCCCTTCTCGGCTTCGAGGAGACGAAGCAAATCGGAATCGGTTACCTCAAGAACTTTGCGGCAGCAGCCCTCGCAGGCGTGGTTATGGTTCTCATCCTCTACCTCTACCCGCATCTTGTGACCGCCCTCGCGGTTTCCGGTGGATTGGGAAAGGCTGAGATGCTTGGTCTCGCACAGGGCGTAGAAACATTCGACTCATTCGGTGTCATCATCAAGACTATCGCCGTTCTCATCACGACCATGATGGGGCTTGTAAAGTCCGGCTCTTGGGCGAAGGAAATCCTCGGCGCGTAGACGCTTACCGAAAACCTGCTACCGCTCACCGAAGGGGCGTGCCGAAACCGGTGCGCCCCTTCCCCTTAATAAGTTATTATTGGGAGCCGAACATCGGCTTCCGATGGAAAGGAATGCGCTATGGCATACGACACTACGGAAGCAGTGGCTAAGTTTCTGTCCGGCTTCCAGATGAAGATTACGAACCGGGAAAGGGACACCGTTGCCCCAGACTACTACGTGAAATACTCACTCACCCTCTCCAAAGGCGGAAAGGACTTCTCCACCACCTTCGTATCTGACCCGGGGGCTTCTGGGGAGCCGACTGTCACGCAGGTCTTCTCCGCCCTCGCAGACGATGCCCTCACCTTGCGAAAATACTCCGCTGACGAGTTTGTGGACAAGCTCTACGCACAGGGGGTAAAGCCATCTGCCGCCCTCCGTGCTTACGACTCCTGCAAGGAGACGAATTTGTGGATGCAGGACGAGCTGTACCTCTCCGGCTGGGAAATCGAAGAGATATCGAAAACCCTGACAAAGTATGGGGACGAGGTAAACACTCTGGTCGAGAAGGCCGCATCCGAGCGTGCCGCGCGGTACGCCTATGACCATCCGAAGCTGCCGAAGGGTTTCGTTACTATCGAGCAGCTGCAAGGAGACCTTGACCTCGGGGACTTGCGCGACGAGGTGGAGGATTTTGATTTCGACGGTGACATCACCGAAGCGTTCGGCGAAACTGCCGAGTATAAGGTCGATGACAACTACCATGCCCTTCTCACGTGGCTTCCCGACCACACGGAGTGGCTGGAAGAAGCCGAGTTCGACGGCCTTCTCGAAGGCTGCAAAGGCGATATCTACAAGATGGTTCGGATGGCACAGTACGTGTACTTCAAGTCCGACCTCTACGACCATTGCGAGGATATCTGCCGTTACGGCACCCTCGACCAGCTAAGGGATATGGGGGTCTATGCCATCCGGGAAAGCCTTGCAGACGAAATCTTAAACGACCTCTCCTATGATGAGGATTATGCGCCGACCGATGACGCGAAGGATACCATCATCTCGGCTATCTATGCCACGTTCGAGGAGAAATATGGCGAAGACTTCGCCGACTGTGCCGACAACTTCATACAGGACAACGATGATATCGCGGGGCGCGTGAACCCCTGCGCAATGAGCGTGGAAACGGTACGCGCCGTGAACGAAAAGGGATACGACGCGGTGTTCGCCGAGCAGTGGAAGGCCGAGCTTTCTGAGTGCGATATCGACCCGGAAGCGGTTTCCGTTGACAGCGAAGCGCACGATATGGAAAACGGCAGGGATGGGCTTGATGGTAACGCCCCGGAAAAGGATGCCCCGGAAAAGGACGATAGAGATGCGCAGCCGCCTGTAGACACCGACAACCGTTAGAAATGTGCATGGAAACGGGTGAGGGCAAGGCTCCACCCGTTTTCTGCTGAAAGGAGACTCTATGGAACCGAAACCGAAAGAGCGTATCGTCTTCGACGAAGACCTCTACTACGGAGACGAAGGCGAAGAGATGGCGATAGACGACCTCATGGAACGTGACGGTCTGACCGAGGGTGAGGTGCGCGAGGACTTCACCGACGATGAGATTTTCAATCATCAGATGGAGATGAAAGATTTCGATTACGAGGGGGAGATGCGGGCACTTGCCGCCTTCTTTAACGGGGAGAAGTCCGACATGTCGGATTTCGTCAACCCTTACGGCGGCAACCACATCCTCGTATCGGGAAGTGTTGGGCGCTGGAACGGCACGTCCACCGGCATCGCCGTCTACAAGGACTTCGATGCCGCCACCGATTGCTCTCCATCCCGTTTCGGTCAGGGCAACGTTTTCGCCGACTGCGAGATTCAGAAGGTCTGGGACGAGAACGGCACGCTTTACCTTGCCGGTGCCCACCATGACGGGCGCGTATCCGTCGAGATGCGTCAGCTCACCGATGAGGGCGAGCGCCTTTGGGGACAGCTCGATTACGAGGATTATCTGCCCCTCGAAGGGCTTACCGCCATGGGAAAGCACTATGAGCTTGGCGACGAGAACCGGTTCGTCCACGACCTCTATAACAGCCCGGAACTCTGCGCCACCCCCCGTTACGTGGAGCAGTCCTTCGGATGCCCTTCTGAGGAATACGAGAAAGAGGAAGGGACGCTCCCTCACGACTTCACCACCGGCAAATGGCGTGTGCATCTTATCTACCCCGGAGAGCGTTACGGTCTCGATGGTTGCCTGACCTATGAGTTAAATGCTTACTCTGGCGCACCTGCCGCCGCCCATCGCGCGTCCTACCCCCTTGTGGAGTTCTACGATACCTCGCAGGATGCCACACGCTTCCCGGGCGGTCAGTTCGTCTCTCGCTACTACATGACCGACCTGCTTGAGGACGATTCCATTGCCGTCTCCATCGACACGATGCTCAAGAACGGGAACCAGTTCTCCCTTGATGGCGGTATTCCCGCTTGGACGGTTGAAGGCGATGACCTTGCGAAGGTGAACGACTTTCTCAAGAAAAGCTGCATGGAGTTCTGCGGCTCCCTTCCCGGTGACGAAAAGGACGAGGACGGCTATTCCCTTTCGGGGGAAGCGAAGGATGCCACTGCATCCCGTAATGGGCTGAGCAGAAACCAGATGGGGATTGAAGAAAAAGCTGCCGAGTGCAAAGAAGCCGCGACCGCCCTCGCTAACGACAACGCCCTTTAGGCGTTTTTGGCAAGAAAGGAGAAATGAACATGGCAGAAGATTTCGGTGACAGCACGGGAAGCGGCCTTGTGAATACCGCAGGGCAGGCCGCAAAAGAGGTCGTTCAGGCCGTCGTGACAAAGGGTGCGGGCATCGGAGGAAAGGGCGGTGGCGGTATCTCCCTCTCCGGGGAAGCCAAGGACATGATGGCAGCTTCCAAACAGCTTGCAGGCGCATCTGCCGCACCTTCCCGCGAGCATCTGGTCGCAAAGCCCGACCTCTCCCGTTAGATAGAACACCAGAAAGCCAGCAAACCGCACAACCAGAAACACAGAAAGGATGATTGCCATGCAAGATAACGACTTCTGGATTGGGCAGGAGCAGATTCCCGTTGACCTCTCCCTCCTGCTCACCTACCACAACGATGAGGATTACTGGTACGCTCCGGGGGAGTATGCGCTCAGGGTCTATACCGTCGATACCCTGAACACCAACTTCGCCCGTCCCTGCTTCGCGCTCGGTGAGCGCAAGTTCGACCCGGAGATGGAGGATGTTTCCGGTGCTATCGAGAACACCCTCCACGAACTCCTCGATTCCGGCGCGACCCCCGAGGACGTGTACCGCATCATGGGACTCGTTAAGGAGAGCGAGCTTTCCCCCGAGACCAAGGAAGCTGACAGCTATCTTCCCATCGACCTCGGCTATTGCATCGACGGAAATATCGTCTCCTATGAAGCGGTGCCGGAGGGCGTTGCGACGGTGCCTGAAAACGTAGACTACCCGCGTTACGCGGAAGCGATGGAGAGCCATGTGCCGCTTCCCATCGCTACGCAGATTGCTACGCATGATTTCTCTCACAGGCAGGCGGATATCCTCATGGAAGCCGCCCGTAACCCGCACGTCTCACCCGAGACGCTTGAGACGATAGCCGACAAGACCCTTTCGTCCGGTAAGATGCGCGGACTTCTGGATATCGCTTCTGTCGGCAAGAACCCCCTCGATTTTCGCAATATGGACGAGCAGACACTTAAGGCGGCTGTTTCCGTGCTGTTCCACGGCGGCAAAGACCTCCCCGTCACGGAGCTTGACCTTGCGCAGCTGCGTTCGGTAGACCTCGCGCTGATGGACGGGGCTTCCCCCGCCGAAGCCATGCGTGCAGCCGAGAAGTCTACATCCGCCGAGCCGGAAGCGACTGCCGCATCTCTCGCATCCGAAGCCCGCGACGCGAAGGCTGCTCGCACCGAACTCGATAGCCAGTCGGAGATAAAGGATGCCCCGACACGCGCGGAAAAGGCAGATGGCTCCCTGTGACAAAGCCGTTTCATGGGCAGAAAGGAGGACACCTATGACACCTGACGGAAAAACATTCGACCCGGAAACCGTTACCGACAAACAGCTCGTTCAGTACGAACAGGCCATCGACCGTGGCCTAACCGAAGCCGACGCGATGCGCCTGACCGAACACGAGTACAACGGCTTTCAGGCCAATGCCATCATCGCCGCCGCGCTGAACCCGGCGGTGGGAGAAGACGTGCTGGATGCTCTCGCGACCCCCAAGTACACCGCAGCGCAGATGACGGCCATCGCGAAAATCGCCATCAGGGGCGGAGACTTCGCACGCTTCCTAGACCCGCAGATGGACGCACGGCGCATGGAAGCTGCCTATCTGGTCGTGGCGCACGGTGGGAGCGACTTGCCTGTGGAACATCTCTCCCGCTCCCAGCTGCTCACCATCAACAACATCCTCCTGCAAGGCCATATCCCCTATGAGACCGTCCGCGCCATCGCAAAGCCCGCGTTTACCCCTGAGAGCATGGAGGTCATCGCCGCCGCCATGGAAAACGCATGTCATGACCCCTACACTGGGGAGAACTCCATGACCAAGGCTCAGGTGGCGCGTATCATGAACCCGGAATACAGACCGGAGCAGCAAATCGCGCTTCTTACCGCCATGCGCGGGCAGACCCCGGTTGCAGACCTGAGCGATGCGGACTTTGCGGGGCTGTTCCCGGCTTCCCTTTCCGTAGAGCAGATGAGCGCCTGTGCCTATGCCGTGAACCGGTGCGGATATAACACGCCACTTCTCATGATGACCATGCAGGCGTGCGCGGACATGAACGCGCAACAGCTCATGGCCGTCTTCGATGCAACGGCGGCAGAGTTTTCGGATGCCACTATGGCAAAGGTCTCCACAATCCTTATGCACACCCCAGCCCTTACCTCCCAGCAGATGCGCTACCTGCTCGCGGAAGCTAGGGACGGTACCCCGTTTCCGGCTCTGGAATCCATGAAGGAGCATCTGCTGGCACAGGCGGAACCCGAGAAGGCACAAGTTATCGAAACCGGTGTCAAGTCCGAGTCCCGTGACATGGCATCCGGTAAGGAAGCGCTTGCGGAGCAGACGGGACTCGATGGCACCCAAAAAATCAATCAGAACAAGGAGATGGAATAGATGTTTCACAACATATCTAATCCCAAATGGTTCGGCAATTGGAGCCGTTTGGAAGATGACTATCTCGGCAACGGCGGAACGGACATTGCCGACAACTTCACTTTCTCGAAAATGGAAAAAACCGGCGGGCTTTTCGGTTCCATCATCAGACTGGCTACCGCATTTCCCGCCTGCGACCCGGAGACCGGACATGCCACCGGCGCTTGGAAGGTGGCCTGCGAGTCCATCGACCTCGACGAGGTGCCGCTTTCCGATATCGCGAACATGATTTCCGGCTTTGACTGCGAGACCATAACCGATTTCCGGTTGTTCAACACCGGGGCATTCGATAACACCCCATGGCAGCAAGCCCTCGGCGAGCTTTTACTGCGCCTGCGCGTCGAGAAGGACGATTGCCCATGGATACAGTGCCCCAACTCCGAGTCCGCCGTGAACATGATGAACATGGTCATGGATGCGCACATGCCGAAGGACTTCTTCGATGATTTTGTCTGCGGCGATGAGGAATATGGACTCGACGAGGAAGCACACGAAATGGCTTCTGGACGGAAGGAAATCGACACCCAGACGGAAACCAAGGATGCGCCCGTGAAAGATACCCAGAACATCAAATAGCACCTGAAAGGAGAAGGATAAATGAGTTCTAAATGCACAGCGGCGAAAGCATACGATATTCTCGGCATATACGACTTTCCCGATAACTTCGATGCTCTCAACGGCCTGCACAGCTACCTCTATACAAACAGCGATATGGTTGTCGAAGCGCTTGCCAGTCAAAAATATGACCTTGCCCGCGATATCGTGACCGCCATCGAGACCGTCGATAAGGATGGCAGCTACGACGATTGCGCCTTCTACGTTTCCCGTGACGGCATTCGGATTCTTCGTACAGCCGAGGAGCTTATTGATGCCCTCGGGGATGAGAATGGGAAAACTGCGTCCACCCTGCTCGCCAAGAACGGCATCAACGTTTATGCAGAAGGCTTCCAAGAGATAGGCTCCCTGTTCGGCAGGGAAGGTGCGGGTGTGGGTTTTGCCAAGCAGACGGATGGGGAGTCCTTCACCTACGCCTTCGCTTGGCCGGAGGGGGACGCTTGGGCAACCCTCACCGGATATCTGAATTTCGATGAACAGCCGGAGGAGTACGTGCGCCGCGTGCTGCAAGACGGCGGATTCCGCTCCGATTGGGACAACCCGGATTACGACCCCATCGGTGATTTCAAGGAGACAGCCGGTGACGAATACCGGATTCCTCTCCTGAAAGTCCTGCTCCGGGAGCAGCTAGAAAGCCGCTACGAGGTCGCAAACCATTTTTCGACGATGAACCGCGCCCGCGTGGAGCTTTCCGCCTTTATCCAGAACGAAGGCGGCGCACCGCTTCCCGAAGACGCGCTCGGTACTCCCGAAGAACAGGGTATCCGTGCCATGCTCATCGCCACCGGCGAACCTCCGCGCGAGGTGACCCTTCTGCCGGATAAAAACGGCTCCACCTTAAAACCGTTGCAAGCGCTGGTGGGTGGAAATATCGAGACTTTCGATATCGCTTTCGGTGAGGAGGTTTCCCTTTACGTGAACGAGGAGGGTCTGTTCACCTGCCCGCCAAACCGCGCCATCTTCGCCACCGAGGAGATGGCAAAAGCCGGGTATCTCTCCCATCTCGATTACTCGAAGGTCGTGGAGATGGGGGATTTCTACACCGTTCTAAACGGCGATATCGTAGCCGTGGGGTTCGACCCAGAGACAGGGGAGAGCCGTTCGCTCACCGACGGGGAACTTTCCCGCGTGGAAGGATACTTCACCGTCATCAGCGAACCCGGTAGTGGCGAGAAGGCGGTCGATGCCATCCGACACGGTATGGAGCCTTGCGGATACGACATTTCCGTCGAGACCCACGATATGGCTTCCGGCAAGGATGCACTGCTCGCCGATGCCCCCCAAAGGGACGCGCCAGCAAAGGATACCCAGAACATCGGCTAGGACTCGAAAGAAGGTAGGTTACGTGTCGAAACCGGGTACTCCCGTCATCTGCTTGGAAACAGAAGAGCGGTTCGAGAGCATGAAGGAAGCCATGGAGCGATATGGAGTAAGCTCGGGTAGTCTCAACAGTGCCCTGACCTACGGCTACAGCGCCGGTGGCTACCACTTCTACCGCGCAGACGAGCCGAAGCCGGACGATTCGTTTTTCAAATCCGGCAACGGTGGAAAAGGTTCCTCCAAAAAGCGCCCGGTTATCTGTTTGGAAACCGGGGTTCAGTTTGAATCGGCCATTGCCGCTTTAAAATGGCTGGACTCCGGGAAAACCAACAACCGTGGCAACATGCGCACCGCTCTGATTTCAGGTTCCGCCCTACTCGGCTACCACTTCTACTATGCAGACGAGCCGAAACCACCCAACTCGCACTTCAAGCGAGCGGTCTATTGCGAAGACTTAGATACGGTCTTCACCTCACTTGAAACGTGCGCCGATGCCATCGGGTTCAACGGTTCCATCTCCGACCTTGCCGACAAGGTTGCGAACGGAACGGTCGTGAAAGGGCACCGGCTCGGGTTCGTCAGCGTTGACCGGAAGCCTTTGCCGAACGGAGACAAATGGAAGCCAGCCGTCACGGATGCAAAGCGTGAAAACATGCAGGCGGGACGAACCGAACCTCCTGCGTGGGATAAACAACCTGTGAAATCCGCAAAGTTGCAGGAATGGCTCGAAACGGTCTGCCAATACGAGAATACCGCCCAGAAACCGTCGGCAGCACGCGTCACCGGTATCCGACCGGATGGGACAATCTTCCTTAGAAGGCAGGTTACCGCAGCCGAACTTTTTGCGCTTGCAGGGCGTTACGGCGAATATCTTGACTTTGCAGACGAAGCCGAAGACTTCGCTCCGTTTCTTTATGACAAGTCATTCCCCACAAGGGGTGCCTATCTGAAAGTCTCTTCACCCGCTGAAATCTACCGCAAGGCCGGTTTTCCCAAATCCCCCTTCTTCTACACCTACAACCATCTTCGCGATGCACTCGTTCCGAAGGGGTTCTATCCATCGAACGTGCATGTCAAACATCCGCACGGTCTTACCTTGGAACAGATAAAGCGCCTGCCAGAGCTTTTAGAGCGTCCGGTCGTGCTCATGGATTCCGACCGGGACGATACGATGGTTGCCGTCCTTGCCGATGTGGACGGGGACGGGCTTCCCCTCATCGCAGCGTTGAGACCGGGCGCGAACGCCGTAAGCGGAGGACGATGCGTTCCCGGCACCATCGTTTGCAGCGTCTACGGGAAACCGGAAAGCTATTTTCTTCACAAGATGCAGCAGATGCCGCAGCGAGTCCTCTATCAGGACATAGAAAAAGGCCGGGAACTCGATGCGCGAGCCAAACTTCAATTGTTTGGGGGCAACATCGCAAGTCCCGACCTTGATAGAAAGATTATACGCCTGCCGGAATGCATTGTCAAGCTGCAAGCAGGTAGCGCACCGACGGAAGCCGCACGCGTACAGCAGGAGTCGCGCGATATGGCATCCGGGAGCCACGCGCTCGGTGCCGCAAGACCTGCTTTTGGAACACCCGCAATGAACAGACCTATTGACAGCAACCTTGAATAACAGAAAACCAGAGCGACGGAATGCCGCATCTTCATGGCACGGCATCTTTCGCAACGAAGAAGAACAGGAGGTGCAAAGGATGAAACAGGAAAAGGACTCCGAGATTATCGCCACCATCTGCGAGTACGAGAACTCCGTGGCGATTTCGGATGGAGAACGGCTCACCTTTCGTGACTCAAGCGGCATCATCCACCTGAAAGGCAGGGGCGAAAGCACCGGGACTTTGAAATCCTATGCAGATAGATGTAACGAGTACCTGCGGTTCGGAGATGAGGTTGACCTTGCCGTCTGCGGCGCATACAGCCCCTACGATGCCCTGAAAGTCTGCGACACGCCGGAGATATTCTTGAAAACCGGATTCGAGCAGCGCCCCATGCTCTACACGCAGAAGCATCTCTTTCAGGCTCTCACACCGAAATCCGATTACAACCCCCACCGACACGGCTTCTCCATCGCACAGGTGAAGCGCTTTCCCGAGCTTCTTGCTTCCCCGGTGGCTCTCGCCAACAGCCCCAATCGGGACGATGTTGTGCTCGCCATCCTTCTTGCGACCGATGATTACGGTGCGCCCCTCATCGCGGGCATCAAGCCGGACGGCATGGGAAACTACGGGGAATGTGAAGTGGAGACGAATATGGTCTTGAGCGTCTACAGCAGGCAGAACTTCATCCGTTACTTCGCCCTGTTACGGGATATGGATGCCTTCGTGTTCGTAAGCGGCAGGAAAATCGAAGCGCTCGAAGACCTATCCGGTCTTCCGCTTGCGGAAAATTGCTCCGGTCTCGATATTGACAGGATTCTGCAACACCCGAAGTGCCTTGGATAGATACGGGTCAGGAGATTTCAAAGCATGTTCTTCAAGAAGAAAAAAGGGAAGACACCGAAAACCTCGAACAGGAAGGTCGTTCCTAACATGAAGCCCATCGAAGAGCTTAGAACCAATAAGGATGTTGCCGAATGGTGCCGCGATTTTCTGCGCATCACGGACGAGCTTTCGCCAGAGCTTGCGATTGCCGACCGTGCGGAACGCAACTATCTCATGGCACTCGTCGGGTTTCTCGTGGAATGGTGCCCGCGCAAAGACCTCTCTTTGGAAAGCCTAGCCGCACTCCTCTCCCTTGCAGATGCGCGTGAAAACGACGAGAACTTCAAGTCCGCCCTCGACCTTATGTTCGTCCAAATTGAAGAAGGAGAAGCATACAGTTATGTAGCGGAATACCATCAGTATCTTTGGGTGCCGAGCAAGTACAGGCGAAACTCCGACGGCATGAAACCGGCAGACCGCAAAGGACTCGTCGGCAGCGAGGACTTCGCCCTGCTCTGTTGGGACTCGGTAAATCATCTTCCGGCCATCCGTCGCATCTCCCTCAAAGCGAGCCTGACCTCCCGTCTCATCGACTTTAAGTACCTACGCGAAGCCGAAGCGCCCGCCTATACCCATGGAGTTCCAAACGATACCTTCGACTATGAGTTCGATGATGACGATGACGATATCCCCGCCTTTTCATTCCCAGAAGCCTAGCAAACTAGAAAGGAAGGAAACCATATGAGCAAATTAGTCATCGCGGAAAAGCCGATGCTCGCCCGCGATATCGCCCGCGCCATCACGGGAAAAGAGGTGTCCGAAAGCGCCCGCCTTCCCATCTCGGGAAACGGCTACACGGTCTGTGCCTGCGCCGGCCACCTTTTGGAACTGGTAAAACCGGATGCCATCGACCCAAAATGGGGAATGCCTTGGAGCCTTGATGTACTCCCTATCGAGGTTCACGACTGGCCGAAGGAACCGGCGGTCGATAAGAAGACCGGAGAGAGCAAGAAGCCCCTCATCGACCAGATTGCGGGACTCCTCGAAACTTGTGACTCCGTCATCGCCGCCGGTGACCCGGACGATGAGGGGCAGCTTATCGTGGACGAGCTTTTGGACTACCTCGGCTACGCCGGTAAGGTCGAGCGCGTCTACGTGAACGACAACATCGAGAAGAACATCGTGAAGGCATTCGACAAGCTCGTGCCCAACGACTCCTGCCGGGGTGCTGGCAACGCCGCCTATGCCCGACAGATGGCGGATATGTGCTTTGGCGTGAACGAGACGAGACTCGCCACCAAGCGTCTTGACGGCCTGTTCACCGTCGGACGCGTGCAGACCCCGACGCTGGGGCTTGTGGTGAAACGCGACGAAGCCATCGCCCACCACGTCACCCGAAAGTTCTACGAGCTGTTTGCAAGCGGTGATTCGGATGCCGGAGAACTCACCTTCAAGTATCTGCCGGGAAAGGAGCTGCTTGCCGGTGAGAAGCATCTGTTCGAGCGGCATACGCTGGAAGCCCTTAAGGAAAAGCTCGACGGACGCGACCTGCACTTTGAAACGACCGTATCGAAAAAGCAGGAGAACCCGCCGCTTCCCTACAACTTGACCGTGCTGCTTTCCGACATGAGCGAGCGCTTCGGCTTCACTGCCGCGCAGACTCAGCAAATCACGCAGGATTTGCGTGATAAGTACAAAGCCATCACCTACAACCGCTCCGATTCCCAATACCTCAAGGAGGAGCACCGAGAGCAGGCACCGGCAGTCCTTGCGCAGGCGATGAAGAACCTCGGCGTGCGCTGGCCTTTGGATTACCGGCTCCACTCCAAGGCGTTCAACGATGGGAACGTGACCGCCCACCACGGCATCATCCCGCAGGAAGCGGATGCGCCCGTGTCCGCGATGGAACCGGACGAAGCCAAGGTCTACACCGCCATCTGCGAGCGCTATGCGGTGCAATTTCTTCCTCCCGCCGTGTACGACGTGAGCGAGAGCACGGTAAGCGTGGACGGCGGAACGCTTAAGCTCACCGCGAAGCGCCTTTCGGACGCGGGGTTCACGGCTGTCTTCCCGAACATCTCGAACAGCCGCGTCAGAGAGGATTCCGATACGGGGAACCCATGGGTTCCCGCAGGAAGCCACACCCTTGCCGGTATCTCCTGCTCAATCACGGAAGGGGAGACCACTCCGCCCGCACCCTATACGGAGGGCACCCTCATCACAGACATGGCATCCATCGCGAAGTACGTCAAAGACCCGGAAATCCGGGAAATCCTTAAGCGTAAGGATGATGGCAAGAAGGGCGAACACGGCGGTATCGGAACGACGGCCACCCGCTCCTCCATCATCGAGGGTCTGAAAACCCGTGGCTACCTTGAGGAACGAAAGGGAAAGATTCGAGCGACCGATAAGGCCAAGGCGTTCTACGCACTCCTCCCGCCGGAGATTCGCGGCGCGGACGTGACCGCAAGATGGTGGCTCATCCAGCAGGATATCGCAGACGGCAAGGCGGACGTGAACGCCCTGCAAGATTCCGTCATCGAGGTCTTCAATCACCACCGCGAGACCGCCTACGTGGGCGCATCCATCGCGGGTACCGGAAAGACCGTAGTGGGCAAGTGCCCGAGGTGCGGCAAGGACGTTGTAAAGACCGGCACCATCTACGCCTGCTCCTCCATCAAGAACGAGAAGCAGGAGGACGGCACTTGGAAGGAGGTCGCGGGCTGCGGGTTCAAGCTGTTCGGCTTCTGCACCAAGAAGTTCACCGAGAAGCAGGCCGCATCCCTTCTCGACGGGAAGGCGGTCTCGCTGAGGGGCTGCAAGTCCAAGGCCGGGAAGACCTTCGATTGCACAGTCGTTCTTCAGAAGGACGGGTCGGTAGAACCCATTTTCACACCGAGAAAACCCACGAAGAAAGGCCGCAGGTAGCGGCAGAAAGGAAGGAATGACATGGCAACACTCCTATCACCGGATATGCTTCCCGAGGATATTAGGAACATGGATTTCGGGCAGGCCTCCATGCCCCACGCGCCAGAAGCCCAGACCACGGAAGTACCCTACGATACGACCGCATCCGCACCAGACCGCCCTGCCATACCGCTCTCCCCGGACATGCTTTCCGGGAACCTGCAAGGAAATGGGAGCGAGAAATCGGGCATCGAGTTCTCCTTCGATGCTTTCGGATACACCCAGCAGGTCGAACTCGTCAGGGAGTCCTATGCGGACGGGAACCTTGCAGTGACCGCCTATCTCTCCGACCCCACCGACGAATCGTTCGGACAGCCTTGGAGCAGCGTCACCGTGAACTTCGGCTCCCCGCTGCAACAGGACGCGACCGTTTTCCTCGACACCAATAACATGGGAGAAGCGATGCTCTCGAAAATCTCCCAGCTCGGAGCCTTCACCGGCCAGTTCATGCGTTCGGGGTTCTGCTCCTACCCGGCCTTCACCTTCGATACCGAAGTCATGGGCAACATGCGCGACTTAAACGAGTTCGCATCGGCAGACCACAGCAGCCTTGCCGAGATGCGGGGCGCGTGCCACGCGGCACTCGAAAACGTATACGGCAGCGAGTTCACGGATGCCTTGGAAAGCGGTTACGACCTGAACGCCGAATCCCATGACTGCGCTTCCGGAAGTGCCGTGCTCGAAACCTGCGATACGACACGCGCGGAACAACCCATGAACCATGTGAAGGGGGTGCGATAGACATGAGTCGCTTTCTCTCGAACCGGACTTGCATCCGTTCGCCGACAGCTATCCTAAGCAGCCAAAACACACCATTGTGCTAAAATCGGATACCGTATACACACCGCGCGGGACTACCTATTCCGCACAGACAGAAAGGATGGAAAAACATGCCCAAGAAGACATCGGAGCCAGAGCAGGCTCCCAAGGCAGACAACTACGCCAAAATCAACATGCCCGCCGCCTTCCTCACGCCCCACGACATTCAGACAAGTGACGGGCGTACCTTCGAGAAGTGCTTCGTATCCTTCCCCAAGGGGACGAAGGTGAACGGCATCGACGTGAGCGGCTTCTCGACCGACGTGTTCCTCTCCGACTACATGAAGAAGGACATGCTTGAGAAGGGACGCGCCACGGTCTCGTTCAAGAAGGGCGAGCCGGTGCCCATCTGGACGGGGAAGAAGGACGATGCCGAGCACCCGTATCAGCGCTACGAGGTGAAGGCCACCGACCTCACCCACGCACTCAAGGTGGCGCAGGACTCCTATAAGGCCGAAAAAGCCGCAGAGCGTGCCGCCGCAAAGGACGGCGTGAGCCTTGCGGGCGAAGCGCGCGACATGGAGACCGGGAAGGACGCGCTCGCAGGCGATGACCCCGCCAAGTCCACCAAGTCGCGAACCGGACAGGATATTGCCCAGTAGTACAGAGGAAAGAGGTGACAGTCCATGGTAATCGAGGTGCTCTACAAGTCCTTCCGCTACGAGAAGTTCGACTCGTCTGCCCAGACGAACTCCGAGCCGTTCCGCGCGAAGGGAACGAACATCCTTACCGACTGGAACCTCTACCTCGGTGCCCTTGAGGAAAACGGCATCATCCTCGCAGAGCACTGGTATGACGGAAATCCGCAGCACGCAGGCGGGCAGGTGACCCTTGAGGGCACCAAGGTTCCCGCCGCCACCCGTCAGGTCGGGAGCGCCATGCTCCTCGTCTCGCCAGATGAGCTGGACGATGTGGTCTGGCTCAAGAAGGACGGCGAAAAGCTCCTGTGGCGGGAGGGCGATGAGCTGATAAACGGTGAGCGGTTCTTCGCCATGGAGCAGCTGTGTTACTCCGATGCCACAGTGCAATCCATCAACCGTCGCGCCATCGCCGTGTTCGACTATCTGAAGCACGCGCACCCGACGTACTCGGATGATGAGATTGCCTGCATCATGGGCTACACCGAATCCGCCATCGAGCGCATCCGCGATGCAGAAATCTCTCAGGACGAGGGTTTCGTGGACGATGACGGGGAAGGTCAAAACGAGGAAGACAACACCGGGGCTATCGGCGGACATGACTTCGGTTAGAGATAGAACGAAACGAGAAACGCAGTTCAAACGAACCACCAACGAAGCTACAGAAAACCACGCAAACAAGGAAGGAGAAAAGAACACATGAAGATTCTCGGACGAATCAAGAAATCTAAGGTGCTCACTGCGGTCATGACCGCAGTGCTCATCTTCCAATCGGCTTGCCCCACTGGGCTTGCCTATGCCGCGCAGAAATCGGGTGTTAGCGCCTATGCTGCCGGTCAGACCATCGACCAAGCACTCGGTGCCACCAAGACGGTCGAGTCCGTGCTCTCCCAGCACGAGAACGACGAGTATTACCTCACCACGCCATACGGCAACAAAGGCCCTCATGGCGAGGACGGCGCAATCGACACTTGGGACTGCTGGAAACCGAAGGGTGAGTACGGTAGCGGTGCTTACATGAACTGCGCCGGTTTTGTGGTTGCCGTCCTCCGCGCCTGTGGAGCGAACACATCCATCATCGGGAACTATACCGCCAATGACGGCTACAACAGGGGTAACGAGACGAACGCATCTAAATGGGATGAGTATTGTCGCGACAACAATGCCGTCAGCTACACGTTCAGCTCCAAAGAGCAGATGCTCGCGTCCGGTATCCTTGAGAAGGGCGATATCATCTACATGGAGCCGGTGGACTGGAATCATAGCAATTCAGACTGCCATATCGGCTTCTTCTGGGGCGGCAACAGCTCGGAAGACCTTTTCTGGCACTCTTCCAGCCACGCGGACGGAATTGTAAAGGGCTATTTCCCGAACTCCGCAGGCGGCAACGTGATTTCCAAAATCACGCCCAAGTATCCCGTTCGCTACTACCGTGTCATCAAGACGTTGCACAAGGGATATCTGACACTGCATAAGGACTCTTCAAATAAGACCCTTACCGACAGCAATGACTGCTATTCCCTCGCAGGTGCCGAATATGGGGTCTACACTGACTCCAACTGCTCGAACAAGGTAGCGACCCTTACGACGAACGTAAACGGGAACGCGAACACCGTCTCGCTCAACCCCGGACGCTACTATGTGAAGGAGACCAAGGCTCCCAAGGGATATTTCACCGATTCGCAGGTTTACACCGCAGATGTTTCCGGTGCGAATCGCGAATCCTCGCCTGTGAAGCTCTCAGTCAGCGACAATCCCGCAAATGACCCTATGGCTATGCTCCTTGGTAAATACGACGGCCAGAAGACCTATAACGGCGCTGGTAACCTCCCGCAGGGTTCCGCCACCCTTGCAGGTGCCGAGTTCACCGTCGATTACTACGCCACCCTTGACTACAAGAGCTACGATGACCTTAAGAACGCCGACGTGAAGCCGACACGTTCTTGGACGTTCAAGACGAACGAAAACGGAATCGCCAACTTCAAGGCCGACGATTTTGTTTCCGGCGATGCCTTCTACTACAACTCCAACAACGACCCGTGCATCCCACGCGGCACTGTCGTCATTCGTGAGACCAAGGCACCCACAGGCTATGTGAAGTCCGACGATGTATCCTTCCAGAAGATTCAGGAGAATCCGACCACAGGTGCCGTTCGTACTTACAACGTCCCGGAGGTTGCCGAGCAGGTCTACCGCTCCGATATCGAGTTCACGAAAAAGGCCGATAACGGTTCCGAGCACCTTGCAGGCGTGCCCTTCAAGGTGACCTCCCTCACTACCGGCGAGTCCCATATCGCTGTGACCGATGAGAACGGCTATTTCAGCTCCGCGTCCTCTTGGAACGCGCATGACTCGAACACCAACGCGAACGATTGGGCGCTGACCGCAAGCGACACCATCGACAGCACAAAGCTCGATGCTAACGCCGGTTTCTGGTTCGGCAACAACAGCGTGCTCGATGGGAACGGCACCACTTCCATCTCCGATGCCGTCAAGGCGGACAACAAGCTCGGTGCCCTGCCCTTTGACACCTATTCCATTGAAGAGCTTCGCTGCTCCGCTAATGAGGGCTATGCGCTCATCAACACGACTGTTACTGTGACCCGTGATGCCAAGACTATCGACCTCGGCACCTTCGATGACCCGGAGCCGGAAATCCACACCACCGCCTACGACGCTTCTGATAGCGACCATTACGTTGGGGTCGGCACCGTCAAGATTTCCGACAAGGTAGAGTACAGCCATCTCGTCGCGGGTAAGACCTACACCGTCATCGGTGAACTGCATGATGCCGCTACCGGCGATGCTGTCACGGTTAACGGTCAGGCTATCACTGCTGAAAAGACCTTCACGGCTGAGGACTCCGCAGGTTCCGTCACGCTTGACTACGCTTTCGATTCCTACGACCTCAAGGGGAAGACCCTCGTGGTCTATGAGACGCTTACCGATGCAAAGGGTGCGAAGCTCGCCGAGCATAGGGACAAATCCGACGTTTCCCAGCAGGTGACCGTGCTCACGCCGAAGCTCTCGACAAGCGCTGTGGGCGATGCGGACAATAGCAAGTCCGTCACCGCTGAGGGTGATGTTACCGTTACCGATTATGTCCGTTACACCGGGCTTACCGCCGGGCAGACCTACACGCTCACGGGAACCCTTATGGACAAGTCCACCAAGAAGGCTTTCGTGGATGCCGACGGCAACCCCGTCACCGCGACTGCTGAGTTCACGGCGGAAGCCGAAAGCGGTACCGCGACCGTGACCTTCACCTTCAATGCCAGCAGCATCAAGACCGGCACCAAGCTCATCGCCTTCGAGACCCTTTCCACGAACGGTATCGAGATTGCCGACCACAAGGATATCAACGACATTGACCAGACCGTTACCGTGAAGGCTCCCGTTATCGGCACCACCGCCGTCGATGCTGCCGACGGTGACAAGACGGTTACGGGCGAGGAAAATGTCGCTGTCCGCGATACCGTCCACTACAACAACGTGACCCCCGGCAAGACCTACAAGGTCATCGGTACCCTCTACGAGAAGGTTCTTGACAAGAACGGAAAGGTCACGAAGAAGGTATTCAAAGACAAGGACGGTACCCCCGTCACTGCGGAAGCAAACTTTACCGCAGAGGACTCCTACGGAAACGTCGATGTGACCTTCTACTTCGATGGCAGTTCGCTCAAGGAAGGTACCTCTCTCGTTGCCTTCGAGTCCCTGTCCTACAACGACAATGAGATTGCTTCCCATGCCGACGTGAATGATTCCGGCCAGACTGTCATCATCACGAAGCCCAAGCTCTCCACTACCGCAACGGATGCCCTTGATGGTGATAAGAACCTCATCGGTGAGGATAATGCCACCATCGTCGATACCGTCCATTACATGAACGTGACCCCCGGCAAGACCTACAAGGTTTCCGGCACCCTCTACGAGAAGGTCACCGACAAGGACGGCAAGGTCACCAAGAAGCAGCTCCTCGATGCCGACGGCAACCCCGTCACCGCCGAGACCGAGTTCGTTCCCGAGGACACCTACGGCACCGTCGATGTGACCTTCACCTTCGATGGGTCGCTCCTGAAAGACAACACGCCGGTGGTCGCTTTCGAGTCCCTGTCCTACAAGGACAAGGAGATTGCTTCCCATAGCGATATCGAGGATGAAGACCAGACGGTCACCATGCACACTTCCGAGATTGGTACCACAGCCACGGACAAGCTCGATGGTGACAAGACCGTTATCGCCGATGCCGAGTCCACCGTCACCGACAAGGTGGAGTACGACCATGTGCTCACCGGCAAGGCCTACACCATGGCCGGTATCCTGATGGATGCAAAGACCGGTCTTCCCGTGCTGACTGGCGAAGGTGCGAAGAAGTATACCGAGGATGACCTCACCAAGTTCACCTCCGGCCTGATGAACGTGCTCGGCTTCCAGTCGAACACCTACTCCATCAAGGTTAAGGACAAGGACTGGGGCAACGGTGCCGCCATCGTCAAGAACGCGGACGGTTCCTACACCTATGATGCTTCCGAGCGCACCGAGAACGAAGACGGCACTTGGACTGTCAAGACCGACACCCAGACTCTCACCGAGCAGGAAGACGGCACTTGGAAGCTCACCGGTCTGGAGGGTAGCGGCAGCGCCACCGCAGACGGCGGCACAAGCTCCGTCCGTAATATCGAGGAAACCTACAAGGCCGATGAGGTCGAGGTTACCGATAACGGTATCGACTGGTCGAACGCAAAGAAGCTCCCGACCGCTTCCATCGACCTCGCCAAGGTCAAGGCATATGCCGAGGAGAACAAAGACCTCCTCTCCTGCCTTGTCTACAAGACGGCGGAGTTCACCCCTGAGAAGGAGTCCGGTTCCATCGACATGGACTACACCTTCAACTCCAACGACGTTATCGACCGCCTGTCCGGCGAGACCAAGAACCTCGTGGTCTTCGAGGTCATGTTCAAGGGCAGCATCGAGAACGCTTCCGATGAGACTCCCGTTTCCATCGTCGCGAGCGAATGCGATAAGGACAACGAGGGACAGACGGTAAAACTCGCCCCGAGTACCATCGGTACCACCGCGACTGACAAGTCCGACGGTGACCATGAACTGATGGCTGGCAAGGATGCCGTCATCACTGACGAGGTGAAGTACGAGGGTCTTATCCCCGGCAAGGAGTACACGCTCCATGCCACGCTCATGGATAAGAAGACCGGCGAACCTTTGAAGGTTGCCGACAAGGGCGTGACCGCCGAACTCAAGTTCACGCCGAACAGTGAGAGCGGCACGGTCTCCATCAACCTCGGCGAGTTCGATGCAACCTCCCTCGACGGTCATACACTGGTTGTCTTCGAGGAGCTGACCAAACAGAGCGATATCGACGGCAAGGCCACGGACGTTACCGTAGCGGAGCATAAGGATATCAACGACGAGGGACAGTCCGTGACCGTCACCTCGACCCCGGCAGGCTCCACCTACGGAAAGACCGGCGTTGACATGACGAACATCGCCATCGCCATCGGCATCCTCCTGATTGCCGCAGGCTGCGCGACCGCTTACGGCATCAAGAGCCGCAAGACCGCCAAGGGCGATGCGGACGAGAGCGCAGAGGATAACACCGAAGCCTAGTGCCCGTAACGCCTGAAACCGGCAGGGTGCCAGCTCTTCGGCACCCTGCCTTCCTTTTAATTTGAAAGGGGGATACACCCATGAAGGACGATAAAGAGAACGATATCGAGATGAACGACGGAGATTCCACCGAATCACCTGCGGATGGGAACAACATGCACGCGAACCCGGAAAGCGAGAAGAAGCCGCATAACCGGAAGGTCATTGCCGCCATCTGCGGCCTTGCTCTCGTCGCGCTCATCGGCGGCGGTGCCTATTACGGCATCGGCCACCCAACCGGCGCAGGTTCCAAGACCGAATCCGTGCAGGCGAATGATTCCAAGGAAAGCGGTTCCGATGCGTCTGCGAAGGACGGCTCTAAGAGCAAAGAGAAGTCTCACACCCACGACTGGTCTATCACCTACAAGACCGTCCACCATGACGCTGTGACGCACACGGAGCACGTAGCACCCGTCTACCAGAACCTGACCACCTACCATACCGTTTGCAATGAGTGCAAGCAGGTCATCGACGGCAAGGCCGATGACCACATCAAGCAGACCGGTCACTCCGGCTACTCCACCAATGTCCCCATCACCGATGAGGTCATGGTGAGCGAGGGCTATGACAAACAGGTCACCGACACCCCGGCTTACGATGAGACGGTCATCGACAAGCTGGTCTGCACCACCTGCGGAGCGACGAAGGATGCCCCGCAGGCCACATCGGATGCCGCCAAGTAATTCAGATGGCCAGATTGGGAAATCATAACCGGAAATCCCGTGCGGCTTTTGCGGCAGCGGCGGTCTTCTTGGCCGTCGCTGCCATCCTTTTCGGCGTGCTGCTTCATTTCTATCGGGATGCAAGTCCCTCACCGTCACCAAACGGCACGCCGCAGGAAACCGCCACGGAAAGCGCAGGTGGTCGGGAATCCGAGTTCCCTACTGTTGATTGGGATTACTGGAAGAGCGTGAACGGGGATGTTATCGGATGGATAACCGTGCCGGGGACGGATATCAACCATCCCATCCTGCAAGCCCACGCATCTGACCCGGATTACTACCTGCATCACGATATCTACCGGAACTACAATCCCTTGGGTGCGCTCTATCTCGACGCAGAATGCGAGAAGGAGGGCTTTCAAAGTCCGAATGCCGTCATCCTCGGACACAGCCTGACCCTCGGGAACGCGGTCACCTGTTTCGGCAACATCCAACGGTATAGCGATAAATCCTTCGCTTCTGAGCATCAGACTGTACTCATCCAAACCCCAAACACCAAGATGCGCTACACCGTGCGCTTCGCGAATATCGTGAAGGGATGGGAGCCGACCAAACGGACGGTCTTTGCCGGTGATTCGGATTTTCGGAACTGGTACGATTCCTCGCGGGAATCTGCCGCCATGGTACTCGATACCGATTCCGAACCGAATCAGGTCATCTCCCTCGTCTCCTGCTCCTATAACTTCTGGAAGCAGAATGAGCGGACGGTTGTGACCACCAGTATCGACCAAAAACAGGCGCAAACGGAAACTGTTTCGACCGAATCCCGTCAGACTGGCTCTGGTGCCGAATAAGGACAGGTTTCAATCTGTTCGCACTCACGCTACAAACCTACCGCCAAGACCCCGCAGATTCGATTCTGTGGGGTCGTTTTCTTAGAGCATGTCGGAAAAGCGGCAGCTATCGTATAATTTCAATGAGCTTTCCCGGAAAGGAGACCATGATGAAATCTAAGCAGAAGCAGACTCCTACGGAGATTATTGATAACCAGCGTCAGGCGGTCGTTGAGAAAATCATCGAGGACATGAAGCGCGACGGGCTTCGTTGGGCAGAACCGTACCTGCCCTCCCTAACGCCGCACAACCCCGTCTCCGGCACCGTGTATCAGGGCGGAAACCGCGTGCATCTTGGCTTCATCGGGTTCATGCGCGGTTACACGGACAACCGGTGGGCTACCTTCAACCAGATAAAGGATGCCGGTTGGCATGTGAAAAAGGGTGCCAAGTCCGCGCTCATCGAGAAATGGAAACAGTTCGCCTTCTACAAGGAAAACGAGGATACCGGCGAGAAGGAACTTGCCGGACGCTACCAGAAGCTCGTGGGCTACTGGAACGTCTTCAATGCGGAGGATATCGAGGGCATCCCGCCGGAGAACGCTCCCGTCCATCTGAACGACCGAACGGCAACCATCGCACAGAACCTTGAGGAGTCTTCCAGATGCCCCGTCATCGAGAGCAGCGGCTACCTCGGAAGTGCCGCCTACTCTCCGGCTACCGACCGCATCCTCATCGCCCCGCGAGAGACCTTTCGCTCGGATGAAGCGTTCACCCGCGTCCTGCTGCATGAGATGACCCACTCCACCGGACACCCATCCGCCCTCGCCCGTGAACTCGACACCCGCTTCGGAAGCCCTTCCTATGCTGAGGAAGAGCTGGTCGCGGAGCTTGGAAGCCTGTTCCTTTCCGCAGACCTCGGCATCCAAAACACGGAACTTGAGGGCGAGTTCTACGAGAACCACGTCTCCTATCTGCAATCTTGGATGAACGCCTTGGAAAACGACCCATCCTACCTCTTCAAAGCCGCATCGAAGGCAGACCATGCGGACACCTTCATCATGGAGCGCTACGAGGAGGAGCTTGGAAAGAACATCGAGATTGACGCACCGGAACTGGAAGAGGAGGTATCGCTCGCCGGGGAGAGTCATGACATGGCAAGCGCATCCGAACACCAGCCGGAAAGCGAGATGCCAGAAAACGTTCTCTCCACCGTTCTGTAACATGCGTTTGCCAAAAAGAACGTGTGTTCAATTTCCATATTGCCGTAATACCGGCATTATAGTATAATGGCAACATATGATAACAGCCATCTGGCAGAAAGGACGATAGGTATGGCAGAAATGGAAAAGAGACCTTGGCGCTTCACCATCGAGTTCGATGATGAGAAGGCAAAAAGGAATGGTTACAACGTAGATGACCTCTACGATTGCGTGGGAAAGTATGCGGAGCAGATGGGCAACGTGCGCATCGGTCTTGGTACTTGGCAGGCAAAGAACCGCAAGGTGCAGTTCGGGGCGCAGTGCCCTGTTTGCGCGACTCTATCCAAACAGCCTTGGGTGATGCAGAACATTAAGTCATGGCGCACCTATGAGGATATGAATGAACCGGAGGGTGAAGACTACCTACAGGTAATCCGGGATATCAGTCCGGAACGTATTTACGACTAACCGCATTTACACTTAGGATTCCAAATGGAACTTGATAGGAAAGCATTTCATTTCGACCTAGACAACAAATCTGTTGAACGCTTCTATACTGGTAAAAAGAATCCATGGTCAGACATTCAGGACTTTCTGGAATCCCATTGCTTTGAAAAGCCACAATATTCAGGGTATGAATCGGCTGAAAATATCGTCATGTCCTATCAACGCGCCTATGGCACCGTAGATAAGATGATGGATAAGTTTCCTTGGTTTCATAGATGCGTGAAAGCAGCCACCTTCACGGAAATCGGTGAAAGCTATGATGTGAAGGAGTTTCTTGAGAACGGATTGCAATTATCGCTTCCCCTCCGCCCCGAGACCCGCAAGGAACTTCACTTCGATTTGGGAACGGCTGCGCTCAGTGAAAATTACAACTCTATCAGACCGAACGCTTGGCGCGGAGCTTGGTCGCTTATCCGAATCTTCATGGAACGCAACGGATTCATCCATACCCAGTATTCCGGGTATGAGTCGATAGCGGTGATGCCGATTGACAAGGCGATGGCCGTCATGGAGAAATTGCAACAAAGATATCCTTGGTTCAAGGATTCCCTTCTCGCCGCGTCGGTCACCGAGGTCGGCGAGCGCCACGATGCCCTCTCCTATATCAAGGGTTCCCATGGTATCATCGTTCCGGTTCCCGCCCATTCGCTTGAGCGTGAGGAGCCGGATTTCTTCGGTTCCGAAATCGGTGATATGAAGAGTGCGACCGCAGAGCTATCGAAACGGAACGGATTGGAACCACCGAAAGACCTGAACAGAGCGCATTAGAAAAAGCCCCGGTCAAATGGCCGGGGCTTTCCTTTCCTGAAATAGACGATTGCTTTGCTCTTTCAAGTTACTTCGTGGCACCGCAAGAAGAGCACTTATACCCAGTGGTCACAGTCTCATCCCATGCATCGCGCACCTGCACCTGCTCGTCATAGGCCGCTTGGTCGGTCACGGTTTCATAATACCCCTGCTTTACAGTCACATAGGTAGAGTGATAGCTTCCGCAATTACCACCATTCATAAGAGAGTTGTTAATATGCCCCCAAGGGTCAGACGTGATATCCGCACCGCACTGGTTGCAGATATAGTGTTCCTCCGTCACCGCGTCATGCCATACCTGATGCGTCACCGCGTCGTGGTGGACGGTCTTGTACTGAGCGTCGTGATGGACGGTTTTTGTCTGGGCAACCCAGTTGTGCTGATGCGCCGGGGTGTCATCCTTTTTCGATGAACTGCCTGAATTGGAGTTTGAGCCGGAGTTGCTGCTGTTGCCGCCACTCGGCTTGCTATCGGATTTTCCCTCGTCTTTCTTGGAGGATGAATTGCTCTTGTTTCCAGAATTATCGGAGCTGCCTGTGGTCTTCCCATTATCCTTCTTGGAGCCGTTGGATGAACCTGAATCGCTCTTCTTGCTGTCGGAAGTTTCCGGGGTCTTCGCGTCGGACTTCTCTTCCTTGGCGGACTCCTGAGCCTTCTCGGTCTCCTTCTCGACGGCATCGGTATCGGCGTTCGGGTTCTTCTTGATGTTGTCCTCGAACTTCTTCACGACCTCAGCGCCCTTGTCCCCGGTCAGGGTGGAATCGCCCTTCTTCACGGCTTCCGCAACGTCCTTGGCAATGGCTGTCAAGTCATCTTTCGTTACCTTGTCCGCATCCACCTTATCGAAAGTCACGCCTGTGGCAACTGTCTTGTCGGCTTTTCCGACGGTAACCTTCTTCGATGGCACCTTATAGATGGAGCCGTCGGCGTTCACCGGTGAGATGAATGTGACGGTATAGGTACCGGACTCACCGACCTTCACGGTCACCTGCTTGTTCGCGGCGATGGCGGTGTAGAAGTCTACTTTCCCGTCCTCATCCTCGATATGGGCGATGACGGGCGTGGAGGTGTCCGCATCCCAGCCGTCAGCCTTCACCTCAAGGGAAAGCACCATGTCCTGCTCCTCATCGTCCTTTGACTGGGACACCGCAGGGGCGTTCGCTTTGCCCGTCCAATCCGCATGTGTGATGGCATATCCACCGCCGCCGATGAGAAGCGCCGCACAGAGGATTCCCGCACCAGCCGCGCAGACCTGCTTGCGGGAGAACTCGCGCCCGAAGAGCACGAGCAGCTTCTTAGCATTCTCCTCCTCCGTCGAATCCACGACCTTCGGGATTTCGGCGGTCTTGTCCGCCGGGACACCCTCAGTCTCGATGCTGTTGTCGTTAAACATATTGCTGTCTTTCTTCATTTCTGTCAGTCCTTTCTGTCTTATAAGAAGATTTCCTGCTATCTATATTACCGGTAGCTCTCTACACCAACATGCCCCATAGGACATGCACGAGGATGATGAGAACGAGGATGACCGCCATCCATTTGCTGTAGTAGAACAGCCTATCGGGCAGCGTCACCATCGAAAGGCGCTCGATGCGCTTCTTAGACTCCTCTACCATCAAATCAATGACCTTCTTGCTCCTTGCGGTCACCTCTTCGACGTTCTTTATGGTCATTTCTCCCGCCTTCTGCTGGGCGTTCGCAACTCCCATGAGTGCCATCTGATTCGCCTGATGCTGCGCGTCCGCCGCGCCGTTTCTCAGCTCCTCGACCTTTTCGAGCACATCCTTCATCTCCGAAACCATGCCGCGCATCTCCCTTGCGATGCGTTCGTTACTCTGGCGCTGCTCGGCGATAAGGTCTTCCAGCTTCTTCATGGTTCCGATGAGGTCGGTCTCGTCATTCTCATCCTCAAGCCTTCGTCCGGCGTTTCTGGCATCCCTCGCTTCCTCGGAGAGCTTAAGCTGCTGGCCGATACCGGCCATATGCCCGTCCGACTGCTCAAGTTCCCTCTTCACTTCGCTAAAATGCTTTGCCATGTAATCTTCGCTCCTTTCCATCCGTCAGTCCTCCAAACCCTTGCCCCTCTTCTCGCGCACGCGGATAGCGATGGGCGTGTCGAGCAGATAGGAGAGGTTGTGTACCGCATCCGCGACCGGCACGGCATCCGCCATGCTCCCGCACATGTGTATCGCCTTCCAATCCTTCTCGCCCTTCACCGTCACCTCGACAAGAAAACGTTCCTTTTCCATCTCTCTCCTCGACCTTGCCGGTCTTTTCTATCGGATAAGGACAGCCTATCGCATCAGGTGTCCCTTTGTCTGGACACCTCTAGGGTTCACGCAGGTTCACCCCGCAGTTCGGGCAGAACTTCGGGACATATTCGGAAAACTCCTCGACGCGCCCAGCCCATCCGCAGTCGGAACACCAGATGCCGTCCACGGGGTTTACATTTGCGGCTTTCGAGTGAGCGCTCCCAATGGTGATGAAAATCCTACTCATCGTTCTCAGCCCTCTCCCCATTGCTCTTCTCACGCACTTCGGCTTCCTTCCGCATCGCGGCAATTAGCTCCTCGGGCGTGATTCCGAGACCGTCCGCGATAGCGAAAAAGGACGCAAGGCTCGGCAGACGCGTCGACTTTCCCCCGCTTCCGGCCATTCCGGCAAACCAAGCGGATTTGCTGATTCCGCTTTTCTTGATGGCGTTGTCGAGCGTCATCCCCTTCTCGTACACGATGCGGCGCACCGCAACCGCGAAACACCCGAGTTCCGGGAAACGCTCAACGGCTTTCTCCGCCTGTGGCTTACCCGCCATGGTATCTCCTTTCTTACGGCTAGCTTGATTACTGGTAATATATCATACCACCAAACCAGATAAATCTTCAAGCCGATACTCCATATATCCCGCACAAATAGGACAACAAACCAGCTTGAAAGCAACCCAGTAATATAGTAAAATAGACTCGCAAACCTATATCTGTTTACATGGAACGGTCGATAATTCGTCCGTCATGCAAACTAACAGACTTATTAGAATTGACATTAGAAAGAAGGTCATAACATGCGAACTTACCAACACCCGATATACCAAGACAACACCATGGCAATTCGCGCCGAATATGATGAGGAAAAACGAGTCTTCGATTTGATGAAGAAGTTCCTCTATATCGTCGGGACGATAACGGCGATAGTTGTTTTCCTTTTGCTTCTCGTTAATTCCCCTGCCCTGATAACTCAGACAGGTGCAATTGGAATCATTGCACTCGTTCCCGTCCTGCTGGCTGCAACAGCCTTTACCGGGTTTTACGTCGGCACGGTACCGGCTGGCTACATCGCTGCATGGCGTGCAATCAAGCGCTCAAAGCTGTTCGTGTGGGGTAACGCTCTCGGACTGCTCCTCATAGCGACGCTTCTTCTTTCCATCCCGGCTGCATTCGCGCCCATTGCCTTCCTTCTCCAGTGGTTGAAGGTGTCGAATCTCAAGCGTCAGCTTGACGCGAACGCATAGTGAGGTAAACTGAACGCGTTTTCTTCCTTCGTGGAGAAACTTTCTTGCTTTAGCCCGCTGCTCCCCGATGTGCAACATTAAGGGAGCAGCGGGCGCTTTTATGCCGATTCTCACACACCCGTATAGCGGCGCAAGCGGAATATCCCGCCCGCGCCGCTTTTTAATTAACGCTCGCCGTTCTCCTTGTTCGGTTCCGGGCGTTCCTGCGCAGGTGCCTGTTGCGCCCGCTGGGAACCGCCGCTTCCGGCGTTTCCGCCGTTCTTCTTTCCTTTCGGCATGACCGTCGAGGATACTTCCGCCCTGAGTTCGTCGGCTCCGCGCCAACAGGCGAGAATCAGGCGCTTGACCTCCGAATCGTCCGCGATATCCGAATCGGGACGCGGGAGTTTCAGCTTGGGGATATCCACGATTTCCATGCCCTCCATACCGCGTATCTCCTTGCGGTACTTCCGGTATACGCTTCTAATTTGCGCAAGGTACCTCTCCTTCGTTTCCGTCACCATCGCCTTTTGCTGCTCGATATCCCTCTTCTCCGCAACGGCTGCGCTTCCTTCCGCATGGATGGATTTCGCCACGTTCGCCGTGAACGCAGCTTCCAGCCCCTTTGTTCCGAGGTCAGCATCGAGCTTCGCCACGGAGAAGGCATAGCGGTTGTTGTCCGTGTCGGTAACGTACATGCGCCCCCTCTTGAACTCCGTGTCAACGCCCCATGATTCCAGAAGCTCGCGGTAATCATAGATGTTCTCCGCTTCCCCGGCGGCGATACGGCACAGCTCTCGCAAGTTCGTCTTATAGGAGTCGATGCCGCGTGCCGCAAGTTCCTTCTCGATACGGGACGGTTGCTTCTTGTGGACGGAGGAATTGCGCTCGCCCTCCACGACCTGCTTCAACCCCCACTCGCGGTCGAGGTCGCGGATGCGGTTCGCGCGTTTCACCTTGGCGCTTTTCCCGCGCCCCTCATCGAGCCGCTTGCCCGTGGAGAGGTCGGTACGGTTGATGACGATATGGACGGCATAGCGATGGGTCTTGTCCGCCTTGCAGTATTCGTTGTGAAGCGCCATCACTATCTGCTGGTTCGGGTAATGCTTTCCCACGTACTCCTTGGCATACCTCATGCATTCTTCCGGTGAGAGCCGCCCGCCGTTTAAGTCGCACTCATCGGGATTGAACCCGAGAATCTGATGGAACAGAACCGTGTTCTTCGCTTCCTTAAGCTCCCCGGTCTTTTTGTCCCTCACGCGCCGTGCTGACTTGTTGTGACCGTACATCTCCCGCGTCATCCACATGTGGTGCGCCCAGCGCTTCGGGTTCGTGCATCCATCCATGTTGAGGGAATCGCGCACGAGCACTTTGCGGTCATCGTTGATGTAGCCGCGCAGGTTCTTCATGTGCCCGTTACTCTGCACGCCCGTCTGCTTGATGATGGTCATCTGTGCTCACCTCCTTTTTTCGTCTAGGTACTCCCAGTGATAACCTCCTGCCGTGCCACCTCTGTCGATAGCCCTGCGTATCGAATTGCCATTTCGTAACCCTACTGCCCTTGCTGCGTCACTGAGCGAAACGAACTGGTTGCCGGTTTCCGCACAGCGCACCTTCTTTGCTGTTGGTTGGTTGCACCCTCTGTTATCGCGCTTATCAGGTGCCGGATTCACGTACTCCCACGTGTATCCCCCGGCCTTGTGTCTATCACCTCGCGCTACCGACCTTATCGAGTTGTGGTTTATTCCTGTATCTCGTGAAGCATCTGCGATGGATTCATACATCTTCCCGGTCTCTAAGCACCGTACGGCTGTTTTTCTCGGTACCGTATATTCTTCGGCATTGTCTATTCTTGACTCCAAATCATCTGGATAGCACCAATGTTTGCCGTCAAAGGTGCGATAGGGATTTTTACAGCAAAGGCCAATCCTCGACCGGGCGCTTCCCAGTCTGTCTCCATACTCCTCCGAAGCGGCTTTGATGGACTCATAGCGCTTTCCGGTCTCAACGCAGACCACAGTGCGGCTTCTTCCGTCCCTTTTGAGGATATTCTCGATTTCCCCTTTAGCAAGCGTGCTGTATTCATCGCTGTTTACAAAATGGTACCCTCTCGAATAATGTGATTTGCGTTTTACTGCTTGCTGGATATTGCCTTCTTCGATACCTAAGTCCCTTCCCGCATCGGCATAGGTTTTGTATCGCGTACCCGTCTCAAGGCAGACGACGCTATAAGGAGCACTCTCCGCTCTCGCGGCGGCTGCTTTCTCTTCACTGTATTCGCTCTCTCTAATCCAGTGATACCCTTTCGCGGTCTTGCCGGTGTTCAGAGCGCGACATATACTACCCCTGCTGATTCCAAGCTCTATTTCCGCTTGGCTTTGCGTCTCGAATCGTTTCCCTGTCTCTAGGCAAATAACCGGCGTGACCTGATTCCCTTTCGTAAAATCGGGAATCCTGCCCAACTCGTAGTCGATAAGGTAGCACCAAGCGATTCCGTTCCTGTCTAGCTTTGATTTGTCAATAGCTGTTTTTAACGAATAACCGACTTCACGCTGCGCGTTACTGATACTCGGATAGCTCTTTAACGTATCCAGCCGGATGACCGGAAGAGAAACTTGCGCACGTTCTCCGCCATATCCACAGTAAGGGCATCCGCTGTTGCTGATGACCTTCGACCTGATTGCCAGTCGATACGGTCTATCGCAATGCGGGCACCTCCACCACGCCTTCTCTGTTGCTAGGGGTCTGACCTTCCACGGCGTTTGCTTCCCGTTTCGTTCTTTGTCCCATTCCTCAGCAATCGCAGGATACTGTACGGCAAGGCTGTCTTTGGACGCATTGAAAACCGCACCATCGAAATCAAAGCCGATTGCCTTGAGACGCGCAACCTGTGAAGTATCGAGCTTTCCTTCCTGATAGTTCTTCCTCAGCTTGTAGATAAAATAATTCTTTGTTCTCTCGGCATCGCTCATAGCTGTCCTCCATGCTCCATCTTGCGTCCCTTCCTCCTCATAGTGAATCGTCTTCTCGCTCCCGCAATCGTCCATCCTCATCGCTTCCCTAAATCTGTTTTTGTGGGCACTGCTCCCATGCCGGAAAGGATATCGCGTTCCGACAGCTTCCGGTTCCCCGTGACCTTCGGTTCCGTCCCATGTTCGCGACGGTAACCGTTTGCGAAAAATCGGAATACCGCTTCCGTCGTTTTCACTGGGGCGTGCCTGACGAACGGGTTGTACTCGTCATCGACGAAATAAAAGTCACCATCCCGCTTTGCGATGTGTGCCGGGCGCTTGCAAGCCGGGCACCGTGATTTCAGGTCACGGTAATGTAACCACTCCGAATCAGTCATCGGCATATTCCCAGTGGTAGCCACCGGCCATCCCGGATGCAGCTGAACCGATACCGTTCGGCGATATCTTTGTTCTCTCCGCCGCGTCCTTTATGCTTTCATAAACAACGCCGGTTTCCGTGCAACGAACCTTTCTTCTACGTTTAGGCTTGAAGAACGAATCAACCGGCTTCGGCTCGTCACCGTAATAGAAATGAATGCCATGCACGGCACTTCCATTTTTCATCGCATGAAATACATTCGATTTGCTTATGCCGAGCATCCTTGAAACGAGACTAATGCTCTCAAAGCGTTCGCCTGTCTCAAGGCAGATGACCGGGCGCGATTTGTAGTTTGGCTTTTTCTTTTGGTTCCTTATCTTTTGACGGTACTCATCCGGCAACATCTCGCCAGCATAGTAATAGTGAAAACCTTTAATTGGCTTTCCTGCTTTTATCTGGCGAGATATGAAACCACTCGATACACCGATAGCGTTGGCTGCATTCTCCACGCTATTGAACTGTTTTCCGGTTTCAAGGCAAACAATCGTTTTTCGTTTTCCCATTCTGTTCGTCCTCTATCCAACGAGACCGTCTTTCTTGTCTTCATATTCCTCTCTTGTGATTTCCCCCTTCTCCAAGAACTCCTTCCAATCACGCCATGTGCAAACACATGACTGGATTGCTTCGTCGGTAAACCGAATGCTTCCATCCGCGCACGGTTCGATACCGAACCTGTCCTCTAAGAGGAAGAGTGCGTGTACGAGTTCGTCATAGCGCTCGATGCCGTAAGTGTCGAAACATGCGGGTGCCACATCGAGTGTTTCCGCTATCCGTTCGAGCGTATTCTGCTTCGGACTACGCTCACCGAGTTCATAGCTTCTAAGAGCCGATTCCCCTAGACCTGCGGCATTCGCCAGTTCTCGTTGCGTCATGTTCCGACGCATCCGTATTCTTCTAATGCTCTTTCCCAAAAGCCGTTGCTTACGATTGCATTTAGCCATTTCCATATATCCTGTCATTCGTTATCGAGGTTGTCGAAGTCCTCTATTTGCAAATGGATGTTGTTCCTATCCGCTTCCCTGCGAAGCGCAGCAAGGGCTTCCGCGACTTCCATAAACGTCTCCACCTCACGCGCGAGGACGCGCTGCGCTTCCCCCGCATCGAACACTTTGATGCCATAGGTGTTCAAGAACTTCATGAACTGGTTTAGGTTTGTTCCCTGCTTCGCGAGTTCGTGTGCTGCCTTTTTCAAAGGCTCGGTGTCGATGACCTTGATTGTCGCATCGTCAGAATTGATGAGTAGCGTCCGGGCGTAATCGGAAACCGTCATACCGTAATTCGCGGCTTTCCGCTTAAGCGTTCTCTTTTCACGTTCAGACAATCTGATGAGAACTGCGGTTTCTCTTTTTGCCACCTTCATCACTCCCCTTCTGTATTTTCTCAAAATCTCATAGTCGTATCGGTGCCGCCACCGTTTGACTATGACACGAAAGCGACGGTTCGCTTTGCTGAGTTACGGGAATCGGCAATCCTAAATTGTCGATTCGCTAAGCGTAAGCGTCCTCCCGTCAAGGCTCCGAAAGCCGCTCGGGAGCAAGATGGAAGTGTATGGAAAAGTCTCGTTTACGTGACTTTGTATATACGCTTCCCAAATCTTGCAACTCGAAGAGCGGCCTTGGCCGGTGAGCACTGATATTCTATCAGTGCGAGAGCAGAAAAGGCATGGAAAAGGGGGTGCCGCCGCACCCTTTCCCATGCCTTTTCTGCGGGGTTTCCGGCTTGCCCGGAAACCAAGAACCCGAGGTGCCGCCACCTCGGGTTCCCATCATCTGCGAAGACGAAATCAATTTCTTTGAAGACTTGACAAAGATTCCTTCCAATCGCGTCTTGATAAGCGAACGGACACCATAAAAGGTGCCCGTTTTCTACGTTGCTGTTGATTCGTGCTCGCCATCCTCAATTTGAATTGCAGACCGCTACAGCTTCCATCCATTTCTTTCCAGAGCAACCAGCGCTTCACGTTGCCGAATGCCGAGTCCGCCGACACGCCTGCCTTTCGGTATCCGGTACAGTCGCATGATGACTACCGCCTTGCTCGCACCGATACCCGGAACACTTTGCAGAAGCGATGTGACCAAAATGCGCTTCGCATCCTCCTCGTCCATCGCATCCGTGAACGTAAGCTCGCCGGACTTCACGCGAGCTTTGAGTGCTGCATAGCGCCTGCGAGCCTGTATGGCAAGCTCTAGCGCATGGGCACGCTCCTCGCTGCTAAGGTTCGGCAGATGATTCTCTTTCTCGGTCATCGTTACTTCCTACTTCAACTCGTTGTCCCAGATGTTATCGTCAGGCTGCGCCGCATGTTTCCAACGGTTCGCATCCGCCCGACCGTTCCAGTCGGCGATGAACTTCTCGATAGCAATGGCGCATCCGCTGTCAAGAGCTTCTGCCCACCTCTCGTTGTTCTCATCGCACCAATTCTGAAATACCGCAAACTCGGTGACATTGTTCGCGACGATGTGCCTTCGCATCCCCCGCATCTGCGCGATAAACCTCGCGGTGGCGGGAACCATGGTGATTAGGTTCATGTTCCAATCCCTTTTTCCGAAGTGAATCCATCTACCGGCTCCACTTCCTCTCTAATAAAAACGCCCATCGAGTTCCGAAGCGAGCCTTTTCGTCTTCGTCTCTATGGAGCGGTCGAGACGTGCGACCGTCCTCTCTTTGCCTTCGATATCGCGGTCAAGCTCCGCGACGCGGCTGCGCTTCTGCTCGATTCTGTCCGTCAGCTCGTTGTAATCGCGCATCGCCTGCTGGTACTCCGGCACGTCGAGATGCTTGCGGTCGCAGTCCATGAGCCTTCGCTCGATGCCGTGTGCGGCTGCGGCCTTTTCCAGCTCGCTCATCATCAGGTTCTGCAAATCGGGAAGGCGCTCAAGACCGAGGGCCTTGAGCGCACCGCCCATCGACACCTGGGTCGAAAGTCCGCGCTTGCAGCCCGTCGCATACGGAATCCCCGCCATGTGCATATGCGGCGTTCCGTCCTTCTCGTCGAAATGGACGGCGATTTGGAACCACTCGATTGCTCCCTCAGTCTTTGAGCGAATCGAATCGGCGGTCTCCCTGAAAATCTCCTCGGCCTTGCCGTTGTCGAGTTCACCGCCGAACGTGTCGCGGTTCCCGATTTGCAGGACGTACTCGTAGCATGGCTTCGGGACGTTCACGCGCCCCTTGTTGCCCGATTTGACCCTCGCCGAATCATCGGAATAGGCCTTTTCTATTTTCGAGAGGTAATCGCCGATGCATCGCTCAGGATGGCCTTTCGATTTCTGCTTCGCGTTGTACGCCCTGAGCGAATCGCCGAAAACCGTCTCGTATGCCTCGGCAATCGGAACGTCGCGAATCGAGATGTTGCCGACGCTCAAATCGGCATCGACGTTCCTCAGGTTGGCGCGATAGGCCAAGTCCGTGTTGTGCCGCGCGTTGTGGGCACCGGCTGAAACCGACATCGAGAGCGCCATGTGATACCACCATCCCCTTAACCAAGCTCCTCGGCAAGCAGTCGGACGATGAGCTTGGTCATGCTCTCCCCCGTCTCGACGCGGTGGAGTTGCGCTTCTTTGTGGAGCCAAGCCGGGATGAGGAGACTGATTTTCTTGAGTTCCACCTCGTCCGTCTCATGCTTGCCGGGACCTTCCTTCTGGATATCCGCCATCTCGCGCTTGGACTTCTGCGCGCTCGCCATGAACGCGTTCGCTGTGGTCTTGTTAGCCATTGTTCTTCTCCTCTTCGTTCAGAACCGAATCTGCAAGCAGCTCAATCGGGGCGACCACATGGCTCTTCGGGTCGTACTCCGCCACGGACACACCGGCTGCTGCGGCACGTGAGAGGGCAACGGCGCGGGGAATCTTCGCGATGATTGGAACCTCCTCGCCCTCAAGGTACTCCACGAGCTGACGGTCGAGTGTGCCGTAGGCATAAAAGTTGTTGACGATGACATACGCTTTTGCGCCAGTGCCGGACTCACGCACGATATCGAGCGTTCTCAGCGTCGGCTCCATGTCGCGCGTGCTCGGAAGCATGGGTACGAGGATGAGATTCGCCGCGCGGCACCAATCGTTCACACCGCCCACGAGCACGCCCGCCGTATCGACAACCTGAAAATCGCACTCCTCCGCGAAATCAGGGTCATCGCAGACCTCATGGACGGAACCGCCCTGCGGGTCGGTAGTGACGAACGCCACGGTCTTGCCGCGACGCTCAAGCGCAAAGGAAAGCTCGTCCGCGATGGTGGTCTTGCCGACTCCGCCCTTCTGGTTGAGCATCAAAATCGTGTACATGTTAGAAGTCCTTTCTGTCCTGTTTGAAAAACGCTACTCACGGGAATCGGATGCGCGCACAAGCCCGTAACCGACGGTGACGGAAAGTGCCGAGCACACGGCGAATACCGCAGCAGCCACGTTTCCGAAAACGACCGAAACCGTAAGTGTGAGAAACACCCACCATCCGACGGTCACCGCGAATAGCAGGCCGAGGAAGAGCATGAAGGGGATTTCCCGCACTGAATCGCCACGAAGGTGCATTCCGTCCTCCCTAGAACGGAATATCCGCATCATACGTTTCCGGTTCCGCAGACTGCCCCTTGGCAGAAACCGTATCCTTCCCGACACCCTTCGAGTCCGCAAACTCGATATCGGTCACGAGAACGGAAAGGGCATGGCGCTTCTCCTCGTTCTTCATCCAAGAGTGGTAGCGGAGCCGTCCGTCCACCGAAACCTTCTTCCCCTTGGTGAGATAGGGAGCAAGTGCTTCGGCTCGCGCACCGAACAGGGCGCAATCGACAAACACCGGCGCATCGACATATTCGCCGGTCTCGCTGTCCTTCTTCTTCTCGTTGATGGCGAGTCCGAAGGTGAGGACACTCGTGGCATCCCCCTTTTTGCGAAGCTCCGCATCGCGCGTGAGGTTGCCCATGATGGTCACTCGGTTGATAGCCATTGTCTTTCCAATCTCTCGATGGTGTTTGCGGAGGATTCTGGAATCCTCCTGCCGGGAAAACTTTCGTCCCTTGCTGTCTATAAATATAGCAGACCAGAATACCAGCAACCCAGAGAGCAAGATAACCACATAGATTGCACACACTTGCGCGGCAAAGATAAGGGCGTGTGAAAAGCAACGCTTCACACGCCCTAAGCACGTATCTACTCTGCTACGAGCCATTGTTCGAGCCATCGCTGCACGGCAAGCGTCGCGAGCGCGTCGGCAAGCGAACCGTGTGCCCTGCCCGTCCACTCGTATCCGATGTGGTCGGCGGCATCCACCAACTTGTAACGCCTTCCCATGAACCACGTGAATAGGTTCATGGTGTCCGTAATGCGTGCGTCCTCCCTCGGGCGCACCCCGACGGCGGATAGGAACCCGAGGTCGAATCCGACGTTGTAGCCGATAACCTCATCTGCCCCTGCAAAGATTTCCCTCAGTCGCGGTATGGCTGTCTCGATAGTCGGCAGGTCTGCCACGTCCTCTGGGTAGATGCCGTTGATGGCGCTCGCGTGCGGCCATTCGGTCTTCACGGTCGGTCGGAACCTCTCATCCAACAGGACGGAGCCGTCCCTTCCGATGATGGAGATGGTCAGAATCTCATCCGGGTCGCTACCGTTCGGATGAAGACCGGTGGTCTCGGTGTCGAAGCAAATGCTGTTCATATCTATCACCTAATCCATGTAACCGTAGACCGTCGTATAACGGTCTGCCTTGTGTTCCAGCCATGCCAGATACTCGTTCTTCGCAAGCTCGAACGCCCGCTCCTCGCGGCTTCCTTCCAGTGAGCTGAGATATGCGACGGTCGCATTCGGCTCATTGCCGTAACCATCATCAATCCTCCCGGACTCATCGCACGGGAGCCATTCGTTCTCTTTGTACTCCACGCGACGCTCGACCTCTACAGTCCAGTAGATGACGGAGCCGATGCCATCTTCCTCGTCATTGACCTCGTTCCCATGCGTCGATATGAATGCTTCCGCCGCCGCGAGCGCTTCCTCGGAGTTCTCGTATTCGCCAAGCTCATACGAATCTCCATCGCTGATATCCTCGTGGTCTCCGTCATAACCCGGGCGCGTTGCAAAACTGAGCCGAAAGCTCCACCCGTTGACGAAATAGCGGATTTCTTTATCCATGTCTGTAATCCCTTCTTGCTGCCTATAAATATAGCAGACCGGCATACCAGCAAGCAGGTGAACCGTACACTCCATATATCCTGCATATTCTGTTCAAAAAAGAAGGGCACCCTTTCGGATGCCCTCGTTCATTCGTCCAAATACTGCCAATGGTATCCAGCGCATGTTCCTCCGTCGCTTAGGGCGTGGGATATCGAGGATGGATGTTTCCCGACTTGTATTCCAGCATCTCTGATGGTTTCATATACCGTTCCCGTTTCGACACAAACCACCTTCTTACCGCTTTTTCTTCCTCTGACCTTGCGCATACAGCCCATGCACAGCGGCTCCTTTGCTCCCGGATAGCTCTTGTAGGACGCTCCGCAACTTCTGCAAAGAAACCAATAGGTTCCATTTGAATTAGCCGCAATATCCGATGGGGTCAGGTTGCCGTTTTTCTCGTAGTCCCACGCCGCCGCGAGATTGGGGTTTGTGTCCGCGAGCGCCCCCGTCTTTTCAATCGCCATCTGTCGAAAGCGACCACTAGCTGTGCGTCGTTGGCACTTCACGCAGCCAGACGGCTTCGGTGCCCGCGTCCTGTTATAAACGTCGTTCTTCCATTCATGCCCGCAGACGTGACACTTCCAGATGACTTTCGTTCCGTACTTTACAATCACTTCATCCGCAGGTATGCCGCCATTCAGCTCCGGCAGATAATCGAGTGCCACCTCCGGGTACTGGGATGCAAGGTCGTTTACCCCCTTTTTCAGTTTTCTCCCGGCGCAGTACGGGCAGCTTCCCTTCCCTATCTTTCGCTTGACTGGCGGAGCTTGCCATTCCCCACCGCATTTCTGGCATTTCCACCAGACGCGCTTCGCGCTACCTGCCACGATATCCGATGGGGTCAGGTTGCCATTCCTCTCGTAATCCCATTCCTCCGCAATATCGGGATTGCATGTAGCCAAGTCCGTCCAACCGGGGATAACTACCTTTCCAAGACAAGCGGGACACCCCTTGCTGTCCCTTTCCTTGCCGAGCCTTCTAGTCCAGCGATACCCGCATACCGGGCATTTCCATGCGTATTCCTTATTTATTTGTAGCTCTAAGCTGTCAGGAGCGCCGTTTTGTTCCGAATCCCATATTGCTCTCAGCCTGTCATCCAGCCCAACCGCTTCTTTGATGCTTTCAAACGGAAAATCGCAGCGTCGCAGCTTTTCAATCTGTGCTTCGGTCAACTCTCCTTTTCCAAGGTGCCTTTTCAGGCTAATTGTCAAGTTACTATGTTCGTTAGATGTGATAGGTCTTTCCGTTTGGCATCTGGTAATCGTCATTCCGTGCCACGTATGTCCTTTTTTGACTCTTGACCTAAGTGCACCTAAAGTATCGCCTTCCTTTCCGTATTTCCTGAACGCGTCATCAAGGGAACGAAAGCGTTCGCCCGTCTCGTTGCAGCGCCATCTCTTTCCAGATTCCCGATAGTGAACGTACAGGTCTACTTTTTCTTCTATCGTTTTCTTTTTGCGCTTCTCCCATTTGAACCCGATGGCATCGAGCCTTGCGATTTCCTCGTCGGTGAGCTGACCCTTTTCTCGCTTTGCTCTAAGATATGACTCGACGGCAGACCTCGACGTTTGACCTAGCATCGGTTCGTTCATAACTTTCCACCGTTCTGTGCCGCGATTTCCTCCAGGAATGTAATCTTATCGTCCACGCTGACCTGTCGGTTTAGGGCGTTTCGCAACTCACCCGTGAGTTGTTTGATTTCCAGCGCCTTTCCCACAATCTTGAAGTCGCTCGGTGAAAATGCCGGATGTTCCCCTGCATCCTTCATCTCCCGGTAGGTATTCTCCATCCGACTGCAAATCCCCTCCGTCACGGTGATGGAGCTGAAATTGTTGCAGAGGTCGAATACGAGCGGGGTTCGGTTTCCGCCCGATGATAGGACGCGCCCCAGCTGTTGATAGAACACGGTCGGTGATTTCGTCGGCCTGACCATCACGATGGCATCGACACCATTGACATGAACGGCTTCGTTGAGCTGGTTCACGCAGTAGAGCACCTTCAAGGCATCCGATTCATCATCCTTGAACGCTTGGAAGTCCGTGGAACCATACGGGTCTGCGCTCACGGTCTTGTATGCGTGTATCTCGCTGTTTACCGCCCCGAACCATTCCCTTCGCAGCAGCATGAACTCACGGAGCTTTGCGACGCGTGGGCAGAACACGATGACCTTCGCATCCGCTTTCTTCAAATAGGCCGCAATGCTTTCCCGCACGCCGCCCGCTTCCGTGAGCGCACGGCGCAGTTTCTCATATTTCTTCTGGAACCGCTTTTTCGCCGCTTCATCCCTCACGGTCGTGATTGATTTCGCTAGCTTCTCAAGTTCTGATGGAGCATTGTAAAGTGCAACGATGTATTCGGGAATCGGCAGGATTCCACGCAGCCACGCTTCCTCAAGCTCCATGGAATAGGCCACGTTCCCGTCGAACATCTCGTCCGCCATGTTCCTCCCGCCATCCGAGTATCGGATAGGGGTGGCGGAGAAGCCGACCACCTTGGCGCTCTCGTTCGCATCGAGGATGTGCGTAACACCCTTTCCCCATTCCTCCGCCCCGCAGTGGTGAAACTCGTCTGCAACCACAACGTCGTAATTGGAAATCTCCTCACCGCGTCGTGCTGCCATCATTGCCGCGCTGTATGTCATGAATTGCAGGTTCTCGGGCGTGAACCCCGGCGCAATCTCGGCAAGGTTCGCCATCTGGTCGTTGAACATGTAGTCGTTGGTGCCGAGCAGCAGGAACCGCTTGTCCGGGTTGTCCTGCACCATCTTTGCGATGATGACGAACTTTCCCGTTCCGGTCGGCTTGATGATGCAGGCGCGGTCGCGCTCCCCAAGCATATCTAGGAGTGCGTCATATGTCTTCTGGTTATGCTCATACAGTTTAATCGTGGAACTCATTGTCCATCCCTTCAACCCTTCTGACCGTTCTCGGTCTGCTCGCAATGCGCCGTGTCGTATCGCCAATCATCGACCGTGTATCGACGTTCGTGCATCGTCTCTACGGAAGATACCCTTACCGTGCCGTCCTCGCCCCGATGGCACTGGACTTTCCTGACCGCGACCCCGAACCCACGATTCTCGACAGATTTCCTATCCGCTGCCAAGCACGCTGTAAACCCTGTGAGGAACCGCGCTTTTAGGCTGTCTCCGGTCTCAACAAAGTCAATGAGTGCATCGACCAGCCGCTCATAGCTCCTTGTCTCGACCTTTCCGGTGAATCCCCATTTGCGGTGCGCCCCGTCGGTCAAGGGTGCCATCTTGCCTGCCATGACCTCGTACCTATCCATTTACACGCTCCCTACTTATGTACATCGAAAAAGAGGTGCATCTCTTTCCCGATGCCCCTTCAATTCCTTAGCGAATGCCGTCCGGTGAATACGGTGACCAAGGCTGACCGAGGAGAACCAGCCAGTCGCACTCCTCGCTCTCCCCCAGCCGGAACAGATAAACCGCATCCGAGACAATCTCCTGCCAGTATGCCGTAAGGTCACCGAACCTGCCGGTATACTTGCAGTGGGGAACAGTGCCGCCCCCGTCATAGACCATGACCATATCGTTCTTCTCGATTTCCATTTGCTCCGTCCTTTCTGCCTTGGGACGGCTCCGGTGCCGTCCCCCTTGCTGTTATCTGTAATTATAGCTATGCGGCATACCAGCACACTCCACAACGCGAGACTCCACGCCTTCTTCATGGAACTCGGGTCATTAGGGGCGAGCAGCCCCTAATCTGAGGGAGCGCAAGCGACCGCGCCACGGAGAGACCCTGCGAAACCGTGGGGTGCCAAGAAAAACCAACCTCCCGTCACGGAGCCGCCGACCCTCCTTTCCGCGCCCTCTACCGAGCCGCTGCGGCGTGCCCCGCTTTGCCGCGCCTGCGGCCTATGGTT
>ERZ894226.90-NODE-90-length-70434-cov-8.790477_pt1 | contig 70434 bp, 70 predicted proteins | sample MGYA00380294_ERZ894226 | MGnify/ENA primary metagenome ERZ894226 (study PRJEB32331, sample SAMN06328434) | human gut metagenome | biome: human gut microbiome; feature: stool | host: Homo sapiens | collected 2014-10-29 ... | reverse complement strand
CCATTCAGGCAGAAGGTACCTTTGGTATCATGAAAAACGACCGGTGGTACAAAAGAATTGTCCGAAGAGGAATAAAATCTGTATTGCTTGAAGTATTTCTCGTTTCTATCGGACACAATCTTTATAAATATCACAACAAGCAGAAAAAAGTTGCAACTGCCGCATAGGATTCATAATGGCATTCTCATGGGGGAAGGGGGATTATACGCTTTTTTGTGAAATATAATTACTGTTGTATTTATAAGAAAAAGGACGCATGAAAAAACTTTCGTTTTTTCACACGCCCTTTCTAACGCATAAAGCTATAGAGAAAATACCCTCATTTATGAGGAGAAACGAAAAACAATTAAATATAAAAATGTGCAAAAATGTTGAAAAATAAAGGCTTATTGCCTTAAATCCGTTAGCACGAAAGGAGATTAAAAAATGGTCAAAATACTATTTATATGCCACGGCAATACGTGCAGAAATCTCTAAAAGTCCAGTAATATCAATGGTTTTCGGGTTTGTAGATGATGTTACTACACCACTACTACACCAATGAGTCTCGATGTGACATAAAAATCAAGAATCGAGGTTATGGATATGAAAGAAAAAATCAATGAAAATGGTATTATGTATAAATTGGTAGGAGATTACTATATTCCGGCACTGGAAGTTACAGATGAAGAGCGTTCTATTGGAAAATATGGCAGGATGCATCGGGATTATCTGGAAGAACATGATCCGATGATCTTCAACGATTTGCTTCTGACAGGGCAGCTCTGGACTTATCTTGCTGATCTTAACGAACAGGCTCAGAACAGATTGCAGCGGATTATCGGGCAGATGCAGGAAGCGGAGAATATGACGGATGAGCTGAAAGAGAAAAATCAGATGGCATGGGTAAGAGCCATGAACAGCATTTGCAATCGGGCGGAAGAGATTATGATGAATGAGCTGGTTCTGCCGTAAAAGAAAACAGATGGGACTGGATGTTACTTTGTGAGAAAAGTGGCATCCAGACTTTTTCTTTAAAAAAATATGGATTTTAAAGAAAATTCATGCACAGAAATTATAGAAGTGTGTATGAAGTTATTAATTGACAAAATCTGTGGATATATTGCTTGCCGTAGGGAATAATGCAGTCTATCGATGGAACAATAAGACTTTTTGGTGGATTTTATGCGTGATTTTAATTGACTTTTTAGCCACAAATGATATCATAATATTAAGATATAATGATATCATTTGGATTGAAGGGAGATGTGGTTTATTGAGTGATCGAACAAAACAAGTGCAGTTCAGAATGCCGGATGAACTGCATACAGAACTAAAAGCAGCACTGGCATACGATAGAAGTAGCTTTGCAGATTTTTTCAATAAAGCTGCTGAGGAGTACCTATCAAACCGCATGGCAGATAAACGGAAAAAATCTAAAAGCAAAAATGGAGGAACCCAAAATGACGCTGAATGATCTATTTAAAAAGACTACATATGATGATACTCTTTTCAATGACGAGACAAAATCTGCAATAGAGTCTCGCATTTTTATGAAAACAGTCCGTGGAGCGAAGGCTCCTTATATCACTTGCGCAATCCGAAACAAAGAAATCAAGCTTACTCCCGAAGAAGCTGTTCGACAGCTTTATATTTACAAATTGATGAACGAATATGGATATGCAGCCAGTCGGATTCAACTGGAAACTCCAATTCACTTTGGTCGTGAGGTAAAACGGGCAGACATCACTATAATGGATAAAGATCGCCCTATGGTGCCGTATATCATTGTAGAGTTGAAAAAGCCGAAACTCACTGATGGCAAGGAACAACTGAAATCTTACTGTAATGCAACAGGCGCACCTATTGGGGTCTGGACAAATGGTGAACAAATTTCTTGCTACAACCGAAAAGATCCCAATTTCTTCGAAGAAATCAGTGATATTCCTAAGGTTACGCAGAAACTTTCCGATATCATCAATGAGAAGTTTACTTACGAAGATTTGAAGCGAACAGATAAAATCAGTACCCAGAAGAAATCCCTTCGTGCTCTGATTAAAGAGATGGAAGATGAAGTTCTGGCCAGTGCTGGCGTGGATTCTTTTGAGGAGATCTTCAAGCTGATCTTTGCTAAACTGTATGATGAGTTGATCTGTGCTAACGACCCCACTGCATATCTGCAGTTCCGCAACAACGGGAATACTGATTATGAACTGAAAGAGAAAATTCAGGGTTTATTTGATGATGCTAAAAAGAAATGGGAAGGTATATTCACAGATGAAAGCAAAATTCTGCTTTCTCCTTCTCATCTCGCCGTTTGTGTGGCTTCTCTGCAGGATATTAAGCTGTTTAACAATAATCTTGATGTTGTCGATGATGCTTTTGAATATCTGATGAGTAAAGCTCAAAAAGGGGAAAAGGGACAGTATTTTACGCCACGTTATGTCATTGATATGTGCGTTAAGATGATGAACCCGACCATAAAAGATAAAATCATTGACACTGCCTGTGGCAGCTCCGGCTTCACAGTTCATAGTATTTTTAAGGTTTGGAAAGATATTCGCAGAGGAAAAGGGCTTCCTGAAGGTGACGGCTTTACTGCCGCAGAACGCATTCCTGAAGAAACTAATTTTGTTAGAGACAATGTCTTTGCCATTGATTTTGATGAAAAGACTGTTCGTGTCGCTCGTACACTGAACTTGATCGCCGGTGACGGTCAGACTAACGTGCTTCATCTGAATACACTGGACTATTCTCGTTGGGGTGAAGCTACTAAGCAGGAAGACTGGATTGATACCTACAATGAAGGTTTTAAGAAATTGAAAAAACTTCAGCCTGCTGGCGTGAAGGATTATAGCCAGTTCCAGTTTGACCTTGTGATGGCCAATCCTCCGTTTGCTGGCGATATCAAAGAAAACACAATTATTTCTCATTATGAACTTGGTAAAAACAGTGCTGGAAAGTGGCAAAAGAAAGTTGGCCGTGATGTATTGTTTATTGAGCGCAATCTGAATTTCTTGAAACCGGGTGGCCGTATGGCTGTTGTTCTTCCACAGGGGCGTTTCAATAATTCCAGTGATAAATATATCCGCGAATTTATTGTAGAACGCTGCAGAATCCTTGCCGTTGTTGGATTACATGGCAATGTGTTTAAACCTCATACAGGAACTAAAACCTCGGTTCTGTTTGTGCAGAAGTGGGATGATGAGCTGTGCCCGAAAAAGGATGATTATCCGATTTTCTTTGCTACTATGCAGAAACCGAGCAAGGATAACTCCGGTGATAAGATTTATGTGAAAGACCCTGTTACTGGTGAAAACAAGCTCGATAGTCACGGTCATCTAATCGTTGACCACGATTTATATAATCACGATGGCCTGACGCAAGATGGTATCGCAGAAGCTTTTATTGAATTTGCAAAGAAAGAGAATTTAAGTTTTTTTCGATAAGCCCATCTGTTGAACTTTTCGATGAAGCGAAATACAAGGCTTTGATGGATGGGCATGAAATTACTGAATTGAATCTTTCATCTCTGGAACGCACTAAGCGTATAGATGCCGAGTTTTATAAGAAAGAACATATTGCAGTAGACAAAGTTCTTTACTCTTGGAATAAAAAATCAATTGCCGATTGTTTCTATGTATCCGATGGCAACCATATGAGCATTTCAGATAGTTTTTGCGAGATCGGAGTTCCTTATTATAGAGGACAGGATATTTATAACCTATTTATTGAAAATGCTTCTCCCTTGATGATTGATCGTACCACATTCGACAAGCCACAAATGCGCCGATCTCATCTACAAAAGGGCGATATTCTAATGTCCATAGTAGGTGCAATTGTTGGAAATAGTGCAATGGTTACTTCCGAAAATCCAGCTACATGTAGTTGTAAACTCTCCATAATGCGATCAAAGGACAATGGCATTTCGCCAGAACTCTTGCTTATTTATATCAAAACAAGATATGGGCAGGTACAGATCCAAAAGTTCAAACGTGGAGCGGCTCAAACCGGCTTGTTGCTTGAAGATTTTGACCAATTGTTTATTCCTGTATTTGGTGATAAGTTTCAAGAAAAAATAGGGCAACTTGTAGATCGAATCTACAAATACATGCAAGAGGCCATTACAACTTACGATAATGCACAGAACTATTTGAATGACGAAATTGGTGTTGAAGCAGACTTTCCACAATACATAGCTACCGAGAAAACGTTGTCGAATAGCTTTAAAACAACTGGACGATTGGATGCAGAATACTATCAGCCCAAATACGATGACTATTTATCTTCCCTCCAGCGGTTTGAGACAACAAATCTACCTGTTGAGTTTGACGTGTTAAAAAATGCTGGAACGAACTATGCGGAGGGCATCAGTGATGTCGGCGTAATAAAAACAAAACAACTTACTAATTCCGGAGTAAACATAAATAGCGTTGAGAGTTATTTCACAAATGAGGTGTGTGTTCAAAATAAAAGTACGTTCATTGCCAACAACGATGTTATTTTTGCTTCGATGGGAGTTGGTTCGCTTGGAAAGGTTAGTTTGTTTTCCTATGATGGCAATAAGCAGTTTGTTACCGACTCCACGCTAAGGATATATAGGGCTAAAAAAACTGCTCGTGTTCTTCCTGAAGTATTGTGTGTATTTTTACAGTCAACAATCGGTCAGGAACTGATCTATCGGTATGTTGTTGGAAGTACTGGCATCATCAATATCTATGATGATGATATTGCCAAGATTCCTATCCCTGTTCTGGATTCGAAACTTCAAAAAGATATTGCTACAAAGGTGCAAGAATCCTTTAATCTTCGTCGCCAATCTAAGCAGTTGCTTGAATATGCAAAGCAGGCTGTTGAGATGGCAATTGAACAAGGAGAAGATATTGCGATGGTATGGCTGGAAAGCAAGGTAGGACAGTGATATGCAGGTAGATAGAAAATACGAACAATGGAAAGCGGTTACTGAATCTGATTTTGTAACGCTGTTCATAAAAACATGGTTTACATTTATCGCCGTTTTGCGAGAACTAAACCCCGATGTTGAGGTTTTCACAAAAGACGGTATGCCACGAGGGGACAAACCATTTCTGAATGCTTATAAAGAAGGTATTATGCCTTTCGTACAAAAGAATATCAATACGGACGATTTTGCTCAAGAACTTTTTGCGATGTACCCTATCAGTATGCGAAAAGTAATGGATGTTTTTCCACAGTATTTCTTCCAGACTTTCTTCCAAATCAATCGTGAGTTTTCCTATGAGGAGAAGACTGTTGACTTGGATAAGGATGGAAATTTGAAAGAAAGATATCAAGCAAAATTACATATTGTTGATAAGCACATTCTCAAATTCTATTTGGGTATATCCGGTCAGTTTCGCACAACAAAGTATAACGAGAGCGTCAAAAAAGAAATTGATCTGCGGCCGATCATCCGTACAATTGTAGAGAAGCATCGTTATCAAAATCTTGTTATTAATGAGACACAATTTATGCATGACTTTTATGACGCTGTTATGAGAGAGATTTTGGACAACCTTCGCAATTACATTGACGTAATACTTCCGGAGAAGGGGTTTAATCAAACAGTTACTGGAAAAATTAAAGATGCTTGTTTGCGATTGGACGCAGCGCTTCGACTTAGATTTGAGTGCAACTACAAATATCCTCACGAAGTAGACCCGCTGGCGGCACCGAATTCTTATGCAATCATCTATCAAGTTCCATTCAATGGTTTTAGCCGTTTAGATCGAGAGAACATTTATGCAATACGCAGAGGTGAATATGCGCCGCTAATCGTAACAAAGGCGGTAAATTGGTTTGCTGATTATGTGTATGCTTTGAGAAATGCCTTGTTCCATGAAATAATAAGCCCGTTGGATGAAGAGTGGCAAGGTATTTTCAAATCTGCCTACTTGCTACTAAAACAGGTTTCTGATATTTGCATTTCTTGCATTTCTCAGATAGAAGGATTTTCTCAGACACAAGAGAATGCTATTTTTGAGTATGCAGAGAAACATAAATCAGAGTACTTCGATTCATTGGCAGAATATGTTGAACTTCTGGACTTCCCAAAGATGGTATTGTCTGATTGGAAAATCGAAAAAGGAAAGATTATATTAAAAGGATGGTTCTCTGCAAGGCTCAAACTTCAACAAGGAGATGCAAAGGACATTGAAAATGGAACTGGTTTTATCCGTGAAGAAGAGAAAGGTTTCGACTTTTCTGCTACACTTGGTGATGATTTCAAAATTGCAAAAGACAAAGAGACACAAAAAGAGTGTGTTGAAATCAAGTTGCAGGGCACTTAGTTGCTGCTTAGGAACAGATACTTTTGAATACACAATAAAATCAATCAAAAAAGCAATCGTAAAAAAATACGATTGTTTTTTTGCGTATTTCTGCATATAATATATTCAATAAGACAGAAATGGAGGCGATTGGTATGCGTGAAACAAGAATATTAGAGTTCAAGGAAACGATTACGAACACATTTTTAAAAACAGTCAGTGCCTTTTCAAATTATGATGGCGGAACTATCCTTTTTGGCGTAGATGATGACGGAAATATAAAAGGTTTGCCGGATGTAAAGCAAGCATGTTTGGATATTGAAAATAAAATCAATGACAGCATTACACCGCAGCCGGATTATACGCTTGAGATACAGAATAATGAACAGACGATAAAACTTACTGTGAAAAGCGGACTTCAGAAGCCGTATCTATATAAATCGAAAGCATACAAACGGAATGATACAGCAACGATAGAGGTAGATACACTGGAGTTTTCAAGACTTGTATTGGATGGAAAAAACATTCGATTTGAAGAATTGCCTTGCAAAGATCAAGAGCTGTCCTTTGAAATTTTACATCGTAAACTGAAAGAAACTGTCCGGGTTAAAAATTTTGATAAGGATACACTGAAGACATTGAATTTATATGACGATGTAAATGGATTCAATAATGCGGCAGGACTTTTGGCAGATAAAAATCATTTTCCGGGAATTGATATTGTCAAATTCGGAGAAAACATCAGTATCATTCAAAAGAGATCAACCTTTGAAAATGTATCGGTTTTAGAGGTATATGAAAAGGCAATCGAGGTATTCAGAGACTATTATCAATACGAAGTAATACAAGGTGCTGATCGAAAAAAGATGGAGAAAATACCGGAAGCAGCTTTCCGAGAAGCAATCGCCAATGCTCTGATTCATAGAGTATGGGATGTGGATTCGCAAATCAGAGTTTCGATGTTTGATGATCGAATCGAAATTGTTTCTCCTGGCGGGTTGCCGTCCGGAATCACAGAGGAAGAATATCTGTCTGGTAAACTTTCCGTTTTAAGAAATAGAAATCTTGCCAATGTATTTTACAGATTAGGATTTGTAGAGATATTCGGAACGGGAATTACAAGAATAAAACAACTGTATGCAGAAGGTTTGATAAAACCGAATTTTGAAATTTCGGAAAATGCCATAAAAATTGTACTTCCGATATTTGAGAAAAATGTTGATCTGACAGAAGATGAAATTGTGATTTATAAGCTTTTGAGCAAAACGATGTTGAAGCCGATCAGTGAAGTTGCGCCATATGTACCTTTCGGTAAATCAAAGACAACAAAGCTGCTGAAAGGTATGTGCGAAAAAGGTGTGATTACAGTGGAAGGAAAAGGCAAAGGCACAAAATATATCATTAGTTAAGCCATGGATTCCTGAAACAGTGTTTCGGAAATTCAAAGAAAGCAACAGGCTCATTCGCATTAGGTGCAGTTAATTGTGCAATAGGCTCTTGCACAAATTATGTGGGAACGTGTACTGTTGGATAGATTTGCAGCAGAATTTATGTGCTTTTACGAGTGTATAATGGTATATGGATTGGAAGGAAGAACACATGAATAACAAAGAGTGCGGAAAGCGCATCCAGCAGCTTCGACAGGAGATGAATTTATCCCAGGAACAGCTTGCGGAAAAATTAAATGTCAGCCAAAATACGATTGCTAAAATTGAATGTGGATTGCGCAGACCTTCAATTGATTTTTTAATTGAATTGGCAGAGTTTTTTGAGACTTCTATCTCATATCTTGTGCTGGGTGTTTTGGCAGAACCTATTGATAAGAAGCGGGAAATAGAAGAAGCAATCGAGCTGATTGATCAGATGGCTGAACTGTTGCAAGGCAAAAAAGAAGAACTTCTTCAAATGAAAAAAGAATTAGAGTAAAGCAGTGAAATGCCGTGGTGTGCAGAAAAAGCATGCTACGGCATTTCTGTGTCTATGGACTGAAAGTGCTCCTTATGTGCATTACGAGTCCATAGGCTTTTTTTAGTTTAACCAGTAAAATCTGAATTGCAAGCGGCAGGAAAAAGAAAATGCGGCAGCAGAAAAAATTCCCTTAGGAACTAAGGGCGCACTTCTATACCGGTTCTACTAACCTGGTATGTGCGTTCTCCGAAGGCAGATGCTCATGCCTAAATACATTCGCATGCATATTGCGGAATTGCATTCCGGGCAAGACTTGCTTGCAGGGGCGAAGGCAGCAAGATGGAATTGAAACAGGAACTGGCAGCAAAGCTGATTATGGATTTTCTCACTGAAGGCAAAAAAGTATCGATTGCGGAAATTAACGCCGAAGCAAAAGAACGGGGAATTTCCGAGAGAACCGTGCGTCTGGCGAAAAATTCCATGGGAGACAGGATAGCAAGTGAGCGGCAGGGAAAAGACTGGTGGATATGGCTGCGATAATGTACTGAGAGACGGCAGAATTTTGAACTGGCAAAGTTTTATAGATACAAAATCTTGCCAGTTTGCCGGTTGGATATGGAAAACGGAGGTATTGCATGAAAGAAAATCCTATCTGGGAAAAGGCAAATTTAACTTTAGAAGAAGCAGCGGTATATTCCGGAATCGGAACAGGAAAGCTGCGTGAAATTACCAACGATGAAGATTGCAATTTTGTTCTGTGGGTTGGAAACAAACGGCTGATCAAAAAGCGATTGTTCGATAAGTATCTTGAACAGGTATATTCGATTTAATATCTGTAGCTTCATGATAGAAAAAGGCACTCCGATGTGGTATCATAGAGATGTCACATCGAGACTCCTTTTGAAAGAAAGGAGATCGAAAGCAACATGAAACGAAAAGACAATAAAGGGCGGGTACTGAAAACAGGAGAAAGTCAGAGAAAAGACCTGATTTACCAGTATCGGTACACAGACTGCCGGGGAAAGCGGCAGACGATCTATGCTTCGACTTTGCAGGAGCTTCGCCAGAAAGAGAAGGAGATTCAGAAACAGGCAGATGACGGCATTGACTACGGGGCAGGACAGATTACAGTAATCCAACTTTTGGAAAAGTACATCAGTTTGAAAAAGGGTGTGCGGTACAACACACAGGTTGGCTATCAATTTGTTCTGAATCTGGTCAAAAAAGAGGACTTCGGTTACAGAAAAATCAGTACCATCAAGGTGTCGGATGCCAAACAGTGGTTTGCCAAACTTCAAAAGGATGGCAGAGGGTACAGCACGATTACCAGTGTGCGAGGTGTCATTAAACCGGCATTTCAAATGGCATATGATGAGGATGCTGTCAGAAAAAATCCGTTTGTATTTAAACTGACGGATGCTGTGGTAAATGATTCTGTATTGAGAGTCGCACTGACGGAAGAACAGCTGAATATTTGGATGGACTTTATCAAAAATGACAGTACGTATTCCAAGTATTATGACGAGTTTGTGGTTCTTCTGGAAACTGGAATGCGAGTCAGCGAGTTTTGCGGTCTTACACGGAAGGATTTGGATTTTGAAAACCGCAGGATACGTGTGGATCACCAGTTGGTACGGGAACGCGGCGGCACATATTATGTGGAAGATACCAAGACTGCTTGTGGCTGCCGCTTTCTGCCTATGACAGAAAGTGTTTATGACTCTTTGAAAAGAATTTTAGCGAATCGTCCAAAGGTCAAGAGCGAACCTATGGTAGATGAACACACCGGTTTTATCATGCTGGACAAGAATGGGAATCCTAAGGTGGCGCTTCACATTGAAAACGAGATGCGCTGGGCAATGAAAAAATATAAAAAGCTTCATCCCGACAAGCCACTGCCGCACATTACGCCTCATGTGTTCCGTCATACTTTCTGCACGAACTATGCAAACAGCGGCATGGATATTAAGAATCTTCAATATCTGATGGGGCACTCGGATGCAGGTGTGACGCTCAATGTCTATACACACGCAAGCTATGCGCACGCTGCAGAGCAGATGGCACAGATTTCCCAGTTCCGGCAGGGTTACGAAGCAGATAAGAACAAAGATTTGACTGCTGTATGAACAGCAAATATGGTGGTAATATCTTGAAATTACTACACCATTTACTACACCACTTGGTGGTGTAGTTACATAGATTTATAGAGACTTATGAAAAAATGAAGAAAAGCCGAAAGTCTGAAAAACCTTGTAATATCAGCGTTTTCGAGGCTTATGGAGGAATATAGAGATTATGATAAAAGTGCTTTTCATTTGCCACGGCAACATCTGTAATTACTAGTAAAATAGCGTGTGAATGGTAGAGAAAAGAGTAGGATGATATATTTTTTATACCTTATTTATACCTTTTGAATTGAGATTATAATGTGAAAAAATAAAAAGAAGATATCTCGGTAATCTCAATAAAATAAAAAGAGTAAATTTAATAATATGTGTTTGGAAGAAAATAATAGGGATGGAACTGAAATTATTCAGTTCCATCCTCTTTTTTATTATGCGTTAATTTTAGATGCTTTGTTTTAACGGGAGACCATTCAAATGTATCGTTTAATTCGGCTAAACTTTTTTGTCGATGCATATTTTTATCTGTAATTTCTATGTATTTGTCAATGGGAACTAAGACATATTCTTTCGGATTTTTTCCTGGTTGGTAATTTTCTTTTAAAGTTGTTAAAGCGGTATTAAAAGCTGTATCTATTTCTTTTGAACTTGGGGCAGAAGAAAAATCTATTTGTTTGAATATACTTTGAACAAAAAATTTTAATTGAAGATCCGATGAGAAATGCAGGTATCCTGTTTTAGTGCCTTGATTTAATTTTTTGTTTTTGAGTGCGCCTAAAGCAAGATCAAAAGCATTTGCTTTTTGTTGAAGTTCATTTGATTCAGAGGAATTTATTTTTAAAGTATATATATTTATAAGAAAATTATAAAAATTTTCATCCATAAAAAAATGAAGATAAGAATTATTTTCGTGTTCTACTAAATCCCAAGAATCTACAAATTCATCAAAATTATCATACATAATGTTAGCAGCTTCGAACATGTTGGATGCCCCATGAGTAATATATTTTGGATTAATGTGATAGTTTTCTTGAAATGAGTCAATAAGATCTTGGGGAATGCTTTGTATTTGACCAGAGCGCAAATGAGAGAAAAAATAAGTGGACGAGCCAACTTTTTCAGCAATTTTTTTCTGTTTCTTATTTTGAGATTTAAGATAGTCTAGTACGTTTACTAATTGTTGGCATTGTTGCTTTGAAGTTAATGGATATTTCATAAAAGTACCTCCGTTTTTGATTGAATTATACACCAATACACAGTAAAGTTGCAAAAAAGTTGCAGAATGGTGCAACAGGAAGGGATATACAGGCAATTGAAAAAAATATAAAATAAAACCATCAAGAGGCTAATTGAAATACAGATCAGCGAGTCATGATAAGCTGATGGAAAGAGGAAGCTAAGAAGTGTGATACTAGAAAAAGATTATGAGTATATTACAGAGATATAAAAATTTTTTCGAATATGAAATCAACAAAATAACAATGTTTTAACAGTAGTGCTGAAGAACAAAATTTATAGATAATCATCAGAAGGAGACCAGATATGAAAACTTATGATAAAGATGTAGCAATAATTGAATGCATTATTTTAATGGAAGAGTGCGTAAAAGCGGAAGGAAATAGTGAGTTACAGTACGAAAAAATGAATCAGCTTAGAAAATATAAGAATATTCTTCCGGAGAAAATTTATAAAAGTATAGATGAATTTATAGGTACTGTGATTAAGTAGTGAAAAGGTTAATGATAAAAATGAAATAGTCTGATTGTTTTAAAAGAAATGACTTAATATTAAAGAAAGAAGGAAAGAACATGATTAAAAACAACGAAAAGGAAACAATGAATATGCAGATGAAAGGATTTGATTCAAAGAAGTTTAAGGAGATTTGTAATGATATTTTAAATGAGGGATGTTTTAAAGGTATTCCGGTTTTTAATAAAACAGACGTGTATTTTGCAATTGCAGATGAATTAAATGTATCGGATAGTACAGTTAAAAAGTGGGTGTCTAAAAATTCAAACGGACCACGTGATATAGAGACATTGGAAGGATTAGAAAAATTATTGGGAGTAAATTTATGGAATGCAAGTGAAAAATATCCTTTAGAAAAATATTCAGCAGTGACAAAAAATGCAATTGCATCTGCGTATGGAGTAATAGAGCAATACTTTGCAGGAGATGATTATGAGGACGAGGATAAATGGACACAAACTATGGCAGAAATTAGGAAGTTTGAGTTAAGTATTCCAGAGGAGGAGTATAAGAAGATAACAGATTTTCTGAATGAAAATGTTGCAGATCTGGTATATGATGAAGAAACATTTGCAGAATTATATACGGAAGAATATGGAGAGTATTGTGAGGATGGTGCTTTTTCAATTGCTGATCCTACGAAATTTTTAGCCAGATATTTTTCAATTATCATGGAAAAGGAAGAAAAATTTAAAAACTTCATGAAAGAGAATTATGCAGAGGTACTACAGGCATAAAAGATTTAACAAACGCTAGATAGCAAAAGGGATATTCCGATAAGTAAGTTGGAATATCCCTTTTTGAATGTGACAGTTATTATTGTTCCTCTAAATTATCAAGAGCATATTCACATGCTTGAATAACAAAACTGGAAAAAGTTACTTCCTGATTAGAAGTTGAAATAGCTTTTTCTATTCGTTCAACCAGATATAAGGGAAAGCGTATTGTTTTGTTTTCTGTTTCTTTTCGATTTGGTTTTAATTGAAATGCCACGATAACACCTCCTATTAAATTTATGTTATTGCATAAAAATCAATAAATATGCATTGCAAAATGCATTGCAAAATGTATTGCGGAAAGAAGGGGATTGTATTAGAATAATAGAAAAAGTACTTTAGAGAATGTGAGGTAAAAAGTATGAGAAAACGGGTTGTTTTGGGAGTAATGGCGTTAATGCTGATAGGTTCAGCAGGGTGTTCAAGTGTTCCGAAAGAAAAAGAAATTCAAGAAGATTTAGAGAATTATTCAGAGGAAAAATTTCTCAGTGATGGAGAAGTAATAGACGAGATAAAAATAGAAGACAGGGATACAAATAAAAAGGAAAAATATGATAATGTATTATGCACAGTCATAACAGAAAAAAATAATATTTCTTATGAAAAAGAAGTTAATCTTACTTATCAAAAATATGAAAAAGATTGGGAACTGAAAGATTTATCAGTAAATGATTCCGATGCATGGATTATAAAGCCGTTAAAAGGTATTGGGGAAAAAGATATTCCAAGTACATTGGTAGCGAAGGAAGTCGATGTTGAAGGTGGAGTGTGGAGAATTGAGGACGGAGAAGTTAAAAAAGTTTCAATTAAAAAACAGGAAACAGATTTGAAAGAAAAAACAGATAAAATTACTATGGAAGTAGTTTTGGATAGTGGAGTAGAACAGGCTATAGGAACGGTAGTCGCTGAATATGAATTTGAGAAAGAATGGAAACTTGATTCGGTATCGGAGAAAGGGAATTTTAAAGCTGAAATAAATGCAGACAAGGCATTAGATATTGATGAAGAAAAGTTGATGGAAGAACTAAATGGACAGACATTTGTAATTGGGACAAAAGAATCAGATACAGGAAATATCATTACATTTGTAGATACTTCTAATCAACAAGAGATTGAAGTAAAAAAGGATGCAATAAGTGATTTTAAGATTAACAGTCATGAATCAGAAGATAAAGGAAGGAATCAGATATATAAATATAGTTGTAAATTATCAGAAAATTCAGTGGAATATGGTCTGACAGGAGAAATTACTTATTATTACGATTATGAGGATGGATGGCAAATTCAGCCTATAAATATTGAATATCAGTTAGACTCTATTGATATTACAGGGGAATGGACAGGAACATATTTAGGAGTTGGCGATGATAAAGGGAAGGCGGTATTAAATATCACCCAAGTAGAAGGCGATAAAATTACAGGAACATATAGTTATACACCAAATGAAGTAAGTACTTATATTCAGCCGGGAAGCTATAATGTAGCCGGAACATTTGATTCAACATCAATGACTATGAAGTTACAGGCAGGTGACTGGATTACTAAACCAGATAAAGCTTCGCCGTTTGAAAAACTAGATATTACGGCAGTATATTACGTGAATGATAAAAAAATTAAAGGTTTAGGTCAATCTGAAAATGTATTTGAAGTTACAAAATAGTAAAAAATATCTAAGATAAATCCATAGATGAAAGGAATAAGAAATGAGAAAAAGGGTTCGGAGAATACTTATTGCTATAGGCATTTTAATTCTATTTATTGTAGGTGGACTAATATATAAAAACATATATATAAATAGTCAAGAAAAGAGCAATGAAACAATAGTTAAGAAAAATGTTAAAATAATAACAAGTAAAACTGATAAAGATGAACGACCAACTAAAGTGTTGGAAGATAAATTGGAATTTAAAAAAGATCTCAAATACAAGAAAGGGGATGTGATTGTATCAGGAATTACCAGTGAAGCAGATGCAGGGTATATTCGTAAAGTTGTAAATACAAAAAAGAAGAATGGGAAATATATTGTTCAAACAGAACCAGCGTATTTGACAGATGTGTTTGAAAAAGCACATATAGTTAAACAAATTGAATTAACAGAAAATGGTGTTGAAGAAGTTGATTACAAATTGAATGATATGGAGTTATATCAAGATCAAGATAAAAGTACTCAATATAATTCAATTTTAAAGCTTTCTGGAAAAGATACTAAAAGTACAAATAGCACAAAAGATTTAAATGGTACAAACGATTCGGATGATTCAGACGATTCAAATGATGAAAAAGCAGATAAAAGAAAAAGGGATTATATGTTTGAATATTCATTTGAAGAAAAAGATGATTTAGCTCGTATTTCAGGTGAAGTTGGAGCGAGTGTTTGGATAGAAATACAAATAGATATCGATAAGGGAGATATTGTAGGAGGAATTGCGGTAAAAAATAAGACGCACGTAAAAGGTACATGGGGATATTCGGAAAGTACAGAGGAAAAATCTGTAGAAAAGGAAATTTTCAAAAAGGAATTACCGAATTATCAATTTTTAGTTGCAGGAGTTCCGGTGGTGCTTACAAACGATATGATAATATCCGCAGAGGCAAAAGCTAAATTAGAGGGTGACATTGGATTATCATATGATGCAACATCAGAAAAGACATTGGGATTTCAGTATAATAGTAAAAAAAATAAAGTCAAAGAAATAAATGAAAGAAAAGAAAATTCAGAAGGATTGCATTGGAGTACATCGAAAGTTTCAGGATCTGCGTCAGCAAGTATAAATTTGCATTTGATTACAAAATTGTATGGAGCGTCTGGGATGGATGTTTCAGCAGGAATTTTAGGAAAGGCAGAAGGAGAGGCTAAAACAACACTAAAAGAAGGTCTGGGTGGATATGCAGGCTGTTTAGATTTGTCAATTGGTCCGGAAATTAAAGGAACGTTAATTGTTGATGTACCTGTGTTTGCTCAAGGACTGAATGATCAGTATTTATTTAAAATAAAATTGCCGCCATTTTGGTCTGATCATTGGGAATCAAGTGCTGATTGGAAGAATGATCTGGAGCGGACAGAAACAGGAAAGCAGAATGATGGTTTAAAAGAGATATTGAAACAGGGGAATACATATGTAACAAGATATAGCGAACAGAATGCTATAAGTTGTCCGGTATTTCAGTTTGATTATCCTAGTGGATGGGATATACAAAGTGAAGAAATGAGTGATGGAATAGATAATCCTATAGAAGAAAAGGTAGTATTAGTAAACGATAGAGGCGTTACGGTTACTTATTGGGATTGCAGTAGGACATTAGGTGGATATTCAAGAAGTGTGGTAAAGGCAGAAATTTCAAAAGTTGGTGATTCCGAATTTGTACCAGGTTTTCCAGCAGGAACAAATACAGACTATTCTAGTTTGGGAAGTTTTATGGTAGCGAAGGTACATCTTGTTGGAGAAATGGATTCAAAGTTGGATTCAGATTATAATGCAACAGACAGCGAATTTTTTGCAGTTGTTCCGGCATCTTATGAAGGAGAACGAGAGTTTCAGGGGCAGGCAGGATTTGTGGATGAATTTTCTTTTGAATACCCGACACCATATGCATTTATAGCAGAAGCACCAGATGGACAATTTACGCCGGAAGAAGAAAAAGAGGTAATAGAGATATTAAAAAGTTTTAAAATAGCAGAATAAATTATGGTTATAACAGGAATAGATTATAGAAATCTGTTCCTGTTATTTTTATGAGAAGGAAGAGGAAAGTTAATGTGTAAGCGTGGTATTTTAATACAGGAAATATTATTGATTGGCTTGTTTATAATTTGTAAGGAATTGGAACTATTGTCAAGCCCATAGCCGTTTTACGGTGCGTAGCAGGCTTTACAATAGTTTCAATTCCTTATATCTTGTGAAAAGCCAATCTTATAAAAGTGTGTGAGTCAATGCTATTTTGGGATAAGAAAAACGCTTGTCAAGTCAGTATTTAGGGTATTTATTGGAACGTATATTTCCCAAAATTTAGTAACTGATATTATATAATATAATTACAAGTTGCGCAGCTGAGTAAAGCCTAAAATGGCAGAAAGGAATAGAAATAGTATGATCGCACAATTCATAGGAATTCAGCACATCAATTTTCAGAATGATAATAATGAAACTATCGCAGGTGATAATGCATTTTTTATTTTTAAGACTGAAGATGTACAAGGGATGTGTGCAAAAAAATGGTTCTTAAAAGAAGGTGTTTTACCTAAAGATTTGAAGGTCAATGACAAAGTAGAAATCTCATTCAATTTTAAAGGTAAAGTCGAAAAAATTGCCAAAGTAAACTAATAAAAGGATTACCGGGGAGAACAAAAACTCTCCGGTAGTAATAAAGGGAAAATATGATAAAAGAAGATTATAGAAAGCGTAGAAGAAATAGAATTCAGCGATGGTATAGAGTTCGCTTGGGAGCGATTCAAATGATAAATAAGCCTGTTCTTAATATTGTTTTGTTGCCTGTAATTATTTTCTCCATAATAATATGGGGGAAACAAGATTTGCTTTTAGTATTGTTTAAAGTATCTGATTTTTGGATGCCGATTTATAGATATATGTCTATAATATTAGTAATTCTTTTTCCGATTATTTCGATATTAGCAATATTTGATACTATTGGAAATATTACAGCAAGAAAAGATGAAGCAGATTTGCAGGAAGCATTTGAAAAAAATGAGTTGCGAAATGGGTGTCCTATTCTCATAAATAAAAAAAGAATAAAGGGTAGCGATGTTATTATGCGAGAATTTTATACTGAGATACCAGAAAAAATATGGGATAAGCGAAAAAATGAAATCGCTGATTCGATGAATATACACTATGTAAAAAAAGATAAACCATTCAGTCATGGCAAAAAAGCAAATGGCAGAAGAATTGTTATGTATTCTGGAGTAGGAAGAGAAGATCCAGAGAGGGGAGAAATATATGATGAACAATTCTGATCTGGTTTTGGGATATGATTATGATGAATGGTATGGATATGGAAGAAAGATACAAATAGTAACAGATATATCATCTAAGTCCAACTCGCATATTTTACTTTGTGGTATGTCCGGGAGCGGAAAAAGCTACGGTGAAAATCTGATAGTTGCCAAAATTGCTACATTGGGAGAACGGAGTGGAAGAATTTACTTTGCTGATTTTAAGCAAGATGACCAGTTTATATATATGAGAAAATGTCCACGCTATTATCCTTATGATAAAACACTTGAGGCACTGGAAATAGTTTATGAAATAATGCATAAACGGCAATCAGGAGAAGATGATTCAAGAGATCCAATAACATTGATATGGGACGAATATATGGCGAATATTCTTGCATTACAGAGTATATCAAAAAAGGAAGCAGAAGAAGCTATGAGAAAGGTCAGCGAAATTTTAATGCTCGGGAGATCATTATCAATAAGATTGTTAATTTCTTGTCAAAGACCTGATGCGTCAGCATTTCCATCAGGAAGTCGTTTGAATTATGGAATTATTATAATTGTAGGTGCATCTATACGAAGTATATATGAAATGTTGATTCCAAAAGAATATATTGATGCCATTGGAGAAAGAAAATTCGGGGTAGGAGAAGGCATTGTATTATTACAAGGATCAAAGCTAGGGTTTGTCAAAATTCCAAAGATACATGATGTGAAAAAAATGCAACAAGTTTGTATCGAGGCATTAACATAGTAAAAGAGGATGTCTGGACTGTGGCGAAGCCACAAGTCCAGACACCGTGGTTTGCTAGTATTACCAAACCACTCTTGTGACTGTGAAAATAGGTGCTAGATACTATAAATGCTACAATTTTTGTCACAGGAAGACTGTGAAAGAAGGTGAATTATTTATGCCATTTGCACCAAATACGAGATCACGTAGTTGGATGGTTACAATTCAAGTTGCTAATATGGAAAATGCCGGATTAACGAAAGAAGAATATGAAAATGCTGAATTACTGGCAAATTTTATGATAGAAACATGGGAACATAGTGGAAAAGATAGAACGGCAGGTATTTCGGTATGTAGATCAAAAGAAGGATTGTACCATTGCCATATGGCGTGTTATGGAAATACAACGACATTAAAAAAGGTATCAGATATACTCTATAAATCACATGTGGAACCGCAATTAGGTGGAAAAGAAGCATTAAAGCAGTATTTGTTAAAAGAAAATAAATATGCAGAAAAAGAAGAAAAGATTCTGTTTACTATGGGAATGGAAACAATACAGGATACCCAAGGGAAGAGAAATGATTTAGAAGAGATAGAGAGGTTATTAAAAGAAGGTTCAACGCCAGAACAGATTTTTGATTCTTCGTTTCGGTATAGGAAGTTTGAAAAAATGATTAAAGCGGAATACATCCATAATAGAATAAAAAGTACTCCGATAATAAAGAAAAATTTAAGAAGAATATGGATAGTTGGTGATAGTGGTACTGGAAAGAGTCATTTTTATACAGAGTTGGCGAAAGAAGTGGGGATTGAAAATATATATTTTGCTACAGATTTTGAGAATGGCGGCTTAGATTATTATATAGAAAATGGAGCTCCTGAAATACTGTTTTTGGATGAATTTAAAGGTAATATGAAGTTTTCACAGCTCCTTGTTCTGTTAGATAAGTATTCACGTGCACAGTTGCATTGTAGATATTCCAACTGCTTTTGTTTATGGACGACGGTGGTGATTACATCGGTGTTTCCGCCTGATGAAGTTTATACATATATGGTTGACGATGCGAAGAAGAAAAGAGATAGAGTGGAACAGTTATTAAGGCGACTTGATGAAATATGGTACAAATATAAAGAAAATGGAGTATATAAGACATATAAAATTCCGGCAGAAGAGTATATTGATTATGATGATTTGAAAAGCAGAGCAAGCAAAGATGGATTTGTGCCTGTAGATGAGTATGAAAATATACCATTTGATAGTTAGAAATGGAGGAGTGTTTTTTGAAAGAGAATCTTTCGATTGCTCACAAGTACTCGCTTAGTGTTAGTGAAGCAGCTTTATATTTTGGAATTGGCGAAAAGAGACTGAGAGCTATCATTAACGAGAATCAAGGAGCAGATTATATATTAGAGATAGGTACACATATTAGAATTAAGAGAGAAAAATTTGAAGAATATTTAAATAATGCTACGGCATTATAAAGAGAGTGTGCATTTGCTGTAGAAAAGAAGAGTATCTTGTGATAAAATTTTCTTACCGAGATAGTCTTCTTTTTGAAGGAGGCTAAACAAATGAGTGAAAAAAGGAGAGATAGACGAGGAAGAATTTTACATAATGGTGAAGTGCAAATGCCTGATGGTAGATATCGATTCAAATATGTGGATGAAAGTGGAAAAGAAAGAGCTGTCTACAGTTGGAGACTAGATCATAATGATCCGATGCCTAAGAACAAAAGAAAATGTCAAGCACTTCGGGAAAAGGAGAAGCAAATTCAAGCAGATTTGTTTGACAATATAATATCTGGTGGTGGAAATATGACGGTACTGGATTTAGTCGAAAAATATGTATCGACTAAAACAGGAGTAAGACCTACAACAGTTGCTGGATATAGAACAGTTATCAGTCTTTTAAGGCGAGATTCATTTGGAAAAAAACGAATTGATATGGTAAGAATTTCTGATGCAAAGTGTTGGTTGATACATCTTCAAAAAATTGAGAAGAGAAGCTTTAGTTCTATTCATTCTATCAGAGGCGTTCTCCGTCCGGCATTTCAATTGGCTGTAGATGATGATCTAATAAGAAAGAATCCATTTAATTTTCAATTAGTGGAAGTTATTGTAAATGACAGTGTGAGAAGAGAGGCACTTAGTAGAGCAGAAGAACGAAAATTCTTGGAATTTGTAAGAACAGATTCTCATTTTAATAGGTATTATGAGGGAATCTATATACTATTTAAAACAGGACTTCGGATTTCTGAATTTTGTGGATTGACGATTTCGGATATTGATTTTCAAGAGCATACGATCAATGTAGATCATCAGTTATTGAAGCAATCTAAAATTGGATATTACATACAAGAGACAAAGACAAATAGTGGGACAAGAGTATTGCCAATGACTAAAGATGTGGAAGAATGTTTTAGAAAAATATTGAAAAACCGGAAACCGCCTAAGATTGAGCCTATGGTGGATGGAAAAATGGGATTTTTATATTTTGATAAGGACGGAAATATTTGTTATTCATTACACTGGGAGAATTATTTTAAACATATTGTTCAGAAGTACAATAAAATATATAAAATAGAGATGCCAAGTGTTACACCACATGTATGTAGACATACTTATTGTTCTAATATGGCAAAATCAGGTATGAATCCAAAGGCTTTACAGTATTTGATGGGACATTCTGATATTAGTGTAACATTGAATACTTATACACATATGAACCTTGAGGACGCACGAGAAGAAATTGTACGACTTAAAATTGTGTAAATTTAAAGCGGAGAATACCGAGGTATAAAACCTAAAGAATTATACCGAAATTTATACCTTTTGCAGACTAAAATATACAAAAATACACCAGATTATGCCAGAATGTAAAATTTATCTGAAACGAATAAAGCTTGAAATATCAAGCAAAAACACAAAATGCGAGGTTATGCAACGATGATTAAAATACTATTTATATGCCACGGCAGGACTTTCTCTTTTGTCTAAATCTCCTTATTTTATGCGGTTTTCCTCACAATAGGAGAGTACATTACAACGATTTTACAACTTTTGAAAAGTGTTCCGATATGACTGAAATGGGAGATAGCACAATACCGTGTATCCCCCATTTTTTCATTTGTCGATTGTGATTACTTCACTCTGATTTCAAATTTCAAGATTGCTTTCATCATTTCTGTATGAATTTGTCCTTTTAATTCTTCATCAACCTGCATAGTAATTTTACCACTTTCAGAGTTGTAAAACGGACGCAAGCATAATTTGCAAATATAAGCGTCATAAAACTTCAAAATTTCTCTTATGGCAGTTTCATTTCCAGCAGACGCTTTACATATTACTTCTAATGTAGGATAGCCATATTCTTTTTTCATTGGTTTAATTCCTTTCTTCCAATAGCGTTTTCAGCTTCTTCAATCCATTATTTCTTCTGCGATAAATAGCAGAACGTGATACATGATACAATTCTGCAATTTCTTGGTCGCTCATGCTTTGAAAATAGCGTAATAGAATTACATCACGCTCTTTACTCGATAACTTGTGCAAAGCAACAGCAAGTTTCTCATTTGATACTTGGATTGTATAATTCAAGACTGCAAAAGAAATATAATCACAAGAATAGTTATCCTCTGTTCCACACTCAATATTTTTCATGTCTGATATTTCACAGAATAAAATTTCATGTTTGGAATGTCTTGCAAACTGCCTGTGCTTGCTTTTTACTGTGCATTTAATAACAGTTATCATCAAAGCATTGAATTGTATTCTAACAATATGCTCAAAAGAAGATGTGTTCATAATCTCACCCCCCTTTCCGCATACGCTGAAATATATAAACGGAAAACCGTCTATAACTTTGGAAATATGGAAAAGAGAGCAAGAAAAAAGCCCGCACAAAACATATCGTTTGTACGAGCCTAATATTCGTAGATATTCAAATTTATTTGTTTTCTTTTTCCACTTCTTCTAGCCATTCACAATAGCCATTTTCACAAGGAACAGATATTGCGATATGTGAAAACTAACTATTTTTTGTTGCTCCATGCCAATGCTTTACTTCTGCTGGTATATTTACAACATCTCCTGCATGAAGTTCCACAATATCTTTTCCCCATTCTTGATAATATCCGTTTCCTGCGGTACAAAGAAGAATTTGACCGCCACCATGATGAATATGCCAGTGATTACGACAATCAGGTTCAAAAGTTACATTGGCAATACTTACTTGTTCAGAGGACAAGGGATATAAATAACTTTTTCCTGCAAAATACTGTTCATATTCAATGTTTTCATATCCGATTGGAAAAGGACAACTTTTTGTGATTTCTTCTAATGTATTCATAATGACCTCCTATGAATTTATCCCCATATCATAAGCCAATTTCAAATAAGAGGTATTTTCAATTTCTCCCTTTTCATAAACGCCTGCACCATAAACATATCCTTTGATATTAGCATTTGGTAAGCAATCGGTAAAACCTCTTAAAGCGTCCATTGTCCGCTCCATAGATTTTTTCCCAGCAGCAGCTGTAGCCATAAAATAAAAATCTTTATTGGCAATTTGTGTGTATTGTGGTAATGTGCGGTCAATCAATGTTTTTAATTGTCCGCTTAATGAATAAAAATAAACGGGTGTGGCTAATACAATAACCTCAGCTTGTACCATTTTTTCTAGGATTTCTCCCATATCATCTTTTTGAACACATAAATGTGTATTTCTGCAACCATAACAAGCTAAACATGGAAAAATCTTTTTGTTTTGTATAAAGACTTTTTCTATGAGATGTCCTGCCTTTTCAGCACCTTTTACAAAAGCATCACATAACATATCTGAATTTCCATTTTTTCGGGGACTTCCCGATAAAACTAAAACATTTTTTCTCATAATGAACTCCTATTCTTTGCTAACTTTTTCTAACCATTGACTAATTTCTTCTGATGAATTTTCGACATCATTTCGTGAAATAGATAACCCCTGTTCATATACATTCGCATTAGGTTCTAATTCTTGAATTGTGCTGATTGTGTCTGCAAGTCCACTTCCGCCATGTGTGCTAAACGGAATAATAGTTTTATCACTAAAATCGTATTCATCAAAGAAAGAATACATAATCATAGGTAAATCTGACCACCAAATAGGATACCCTACAAAAATTGTGTCATATTGCTCAAAATCTGAAATTTTATCCTTTATTGCTGGACGAGCATTTTCTTCCTGTTCTTGTGAAGCTATGTCTACAAGTTCCTCATGGTTCGTTGTATATGATGTTTCGGGTTCAATGCGGAATATATCCGCATTCATTTTTTCTTGAATTTCCATAGCAACATACTGTGTATTCCCCATAACTTCTCCGTCTATGACAACTGTACTATTATCTTCTTCCTCAGTCATATTTTCACTATCTGTTGTTTCGGGCATAGAAAAATATACTACAAGGGTATTTTGAGAAGTATCTGATTGTGATTGAATTTCCTTTTGCGGTTCGGGTTTTGTACCGTTATTACACGCTGTAAGCCCTAATACACAAGATAAGGTAAGAATATAGGTTAAGATTTTACGCATTAAATTTTCCCCTTTCTTTCAATAATCATATTAACAAACATATCAACAGCTTCTGGTGTCTGATGATTAAAGAATAAACTTGTATTCGTATCTAATTCACTAATGATTTTCATATCGTGTTCGGATAATTGAAAGTCAAAAATTTCAAAATTTTCTCTCATTCTCTCAATATGCGTTGATTTTGCAAGGGCTACTATATTCCTTTGCATAAGCCAGCGTAAAATTACTTGTGCAACGGATTTTTTGTATTTTGCTCCTATTTCTTTAAGGATTGGATTTGTAAACATATCGTTTCTTCCCTCTCCAAAAGGAGCCCATGCCTCCATTTGCACATTTCTTTTTATCATATTCTCCTGTGCTGTTATCTGCTGATGAAGTGGGTTTGTTTCCACTTGATTAACCTGTGGCGGTATTTCGTTAAATGCAACCATGTCGGCTAATCTATCGGGATAGAAATTACTAACACCGATTGCACGAATTTTTCCAGCCTTATATAGTTCTTCTAAGGCTCTGTATGCTCCATAATAATCTGAAAAAGGCTGATGTAGTAATACTAAATCAAGATAATCCGTTTTCAACTTTTTCATAGAGTTTAGAACTGACTGTTTTGTTTTTTCATATCCATAATTGTCAATCCATACTTTTGTAGTAATAAAAAGTTCTTCTCTTGGAACGCCACATTTTTCAATAGCATTTCCTACTTCCGCCTCATTGAAATAAGATTGGGCTGTATCAATATGACGATAGCCGACCTTGATTGCGTCAAGTACACAACGCTCACAATCTTCTTTTGGTATTTGAAAAACACCAAAACCTAATTTTTGCATTTTGACTCCGTTGCTTAATGTTACATATTCCATTATTTATCACTCCTTGTTTTTTTCTTCTTTTTCAAGTACAATGACATTGTAAAACTCGGTAGTAACTACCGGTCAATACTTTTTTGAAAAAAAGGAGAAAAATTATGTATTCAATGAAGGAAGTATGCAAATTAACGGGTATGAAATACGAAACCTTAAAATATTACTGTAACGAGGGATTAGTCCCAAATGTAAAGCGAAGTGAAAATAATTACAGAGTTTTTGATGAAAGAGATGTCGCATGGATTGAAAGTTTATCCTGCTTAAAAAGATGTGGTATGGGTATTGCAGAAATGAAAGAATATGTAGGTTTGTGCTTAGAGGGTGAAAATTCTATTCCAAAACGCAAAATTATATTAGATAAGAAAAAGGAATTACTGGAAGAAAAATTACAGGAAGTACAGGAGTGTATTGACTATATCAATTCAAAACAACAATTTTATGATGATGTCTTATCAGGAAAAATCAAATATAAAAGTAATTTGATAATCGTAGATGATTAAAATTCTTTACTTCTTTTTTCCTCTTGATTATCTAACACAGAAAAGAAAAAGCCCTGTCAAGAGCCTTGCCACCATTGGTGGTGCTTTGCACTCTTTACTGGGCTTTTTGTTTGCTGTATCTTCTACAAAGAGGAAAAAAGATTACTCGTCCTCATCATCAAAATGGTTATTCCTTAATACTTCCCGTAACAGTTCCATATCTTCTTTTGAATTGGGATTTATCATTTTCACAACTTGATAAGGTGTCTTATACTTATGTCCCTCTATGCTTTCCCCAAACATATCCATGCTGTATAAATCATCATAACGGTCTAGTAGTTTTTGGAATTTCAAATGCTGGATAAATTCTTTGATTGGGTAAAGGTCGGACGCTTCAATGCTCTTTCCGTTGATATAATCTGTAATGTATTCCCGTAACTTTTCTAACTCATATTCCAGCCATTCTTCCTCGCTGTCAAAGAAGTTATCATAATGTCCGTGTTTTAGTTCTGCATTTAGACGTTCCTCTGCTCTCAAAAACTGACAAACTTCTTTTTCGGACTGATTAACATACTTCCATTCTCCCGATAACAATTCATTCGGCGTTACGTCCAGCACTTCCATTATCTTTTCCAGCGTTTCATAAGCAGGATAGTTCAACCCTCTTTCAATCTTGGAAAGGCTTTGCATATTGATACCGATTTTGTCCGCAAGCTCCTGTTGTTTCATTCCTCTAAATTTTCTTATGGTCTGTATATTATTTCCTAAATGGCTTATTTTCATTGTATAACCCTCCATATCTCGTTATATCTTCGCTATTGTAAGTCTATCATGCTTAATATGATTTGTAAAGATAAAAAAAGATATTGACAAATAAGCATATAAGAATTACTATGTTCTTGTAATTGAATAAGCACAATAGAATGAAATACAAAAACATTCAAAAAGAAATACCTATCTGATTAAACCCGTAGATATGAATATCGGTTGAAATGGAACTTGTTAGAAAAGACAAAAGAGGACTGGCTGACAAAGTATTTCTGACACGGTGGCGGAAGCCTCTCAGGCTTACCGCCATGACACCTTGTGTCAAGGTGAAGAAATGCTTTGTCGGCTGGCGAGCCTGCGAGCCTTAACTGTGCCCCCGTTATCTAACAGGGGGGCACTATTTTACAAAAGACAAGTCAAAACCATACAACCCCAAAGCTGTACGGAATAATAAGGAGTTTTAAGAAGATAGTGCATATCACACTTTTTGAAGGGCAGTTTACAGGTATTTCAAGGCTATTGTGGGATTGGAGGAATACAATGGACAATTTGGAATTTGCACTTGAAATGAAGAACAAACGTCTTGCCAGCGGTCTTTCACAAAGAGAACTAGCAAGTCTTACCCATGTATCAAGATATAGTATCAATCGCTTTGAGAATGGAAAAGCCAACGCCAGCAAGGAAACACAAAATATTATTCTGCGTTGTCTGAATTACTATGTCTGTGATAAGCCTTTTTATCTGCTTGTTGATTATCTGTCTGTCCGTTTTCCAACGACTGACGCATTGGAAATTATCCGAAAGGTGCTTGGAATAAAAGCAGACTATTTTATCCACTATGACTATGGGTATTATGGCTATAAGGAGCATTACGCTTACGGGGAAATCAAGGTCATGGCTTCTGATGATGAACACGTGGGCGTATTCTTGGAATTAAAAGGAGCAGGCTCACGCAACATGGAATATGTCTTACGGGCACAGAGCAGGGATTGGTATTCATTCTTAAACCGTTGTCTTGACTGTGGTGGTGTTATCCGACGTTTTGATTTGGCAATCAACGATATGTGCGGTCTGCTGGATATTCCCGTCTTGGCTGAAAAATATAAAAGTGGTGGTGCGGAATGTCGGTGTAAAAACTATGAAAATGTGCAAGGCGGTAAACTAAGCAGAAAAAAATGTGATTTAGCAAGCACACTTTATATCGGTTCAAAGGCAAGCACGAAATATTTCTGCTTGTATGAAAAGCAAAAGGAACAGGCAACGAAAAAGAAATGTACGGATATCATCAATCGTTTTGAAATTCGTCTGCGGGACAAAAAGGCGGTACAGGCAGTTGAGGAACTGTTATTGACCTATAACCCTCATGGGCTGGTGTTTTATCTCATTACCGATTTCGTAGAATTTCCTGACTATCCGTTGTGGGAGATATTTATTTCCCATGATAGTTTACCTTTTGAAATGAATCCTATACCTGTCAACATGGAACGTACTCTGCAATGGCTGGAAAGACAGGTCATGTCGTCCATTGTGATGATAGAGGAAATCGACAGACTGACAGGATCAGAATACATGAAAACGATTGATGAATGTACTCACCTCTCTGAAAAGCAGGAAATGCTTGTGAAGCAGATGTGTACGGGTATAGCAGATGTAATCGAAAACGAGGGGGTGTTTTATGAGTAATGCACGGGATATTCCCGTATGGGAAAAATACACGCTTACCATTGAAGAAGCGTCAAAATATTTCCGTATCGGAGAAAATAAGTTAAGACGATTAGCAGAGGAAAACAAGGACGCTGGCTGGCTTATTATGAATGGTAATCGCATACAGATTAAACGCCGACAGTTTGAACAGGTCATTGATAAATTGGACGCAATCTAGTGAAAAAGGAGCTGGCATATGTTATGATGAGAACAAGTCATATCGGGACTCTTTCAGAAGTGGAAAGGGGCGAAAATGAGCGAGAAAAGACGGGACAATAAAAACCGTGTTTTACGCAATGGAGAGAGTCAACGTAAAGACGGAAGATATATGTATAAGTATGTAGATAATGCTGGGAATGTGAAATATGTGTATAGTTGGAAACTGGTAAAAACTGATACCGTTCCACAGGGAGCAAAAGACGATATTCCTTTACGGGATAAAGAGAAGCAGATACACAAAGATTTAGAAGACGATATTGTTTCTTCGGGTGGAGATATGACAGTCTTGGAACTTGTGAAAAAATATATTTCACAGAAAACAGGCGTAAGGCATAATACAGAAGCAAACTATAAATTTGTTATCAATATCATTGCCAAAGAAGCCTTTGGAAAGAAACGAATTGACAAGGTAAAACTATCAGACGCAAAAGGCTGGCTCATTAAATTACAGGCAGACGGTAGAGGATATAGCAGTATTCACTCTATCCGTGGTGTTGTAAGACCAGCATTTCAAATGGCTGTTGATGATGATTTGATACGAAAGAACCCTTTTGAGTTTCAGCTTGCAACAGTGGTTGTTAATGATAGCGTAACAAGAGAAGCCATTACAAGAAAGCAGGAGAGAGCTTTTCTTGAGTTTGTGAAGCAGGATAAGCATTTTAGTAAGTATTATGAGGGGATTTACATTCTATTTAAGACAGGGCTTCGCATTTCTGAATTTGTTGGACTGACGATTTCTGATATTGATTTAGAAAAAGGCGTTATCAATGTCAACCATCAGTTGCAACGTAAGCGAAACATGGAATATATCATTGAGGACACAAAGACAGACAGCGGTACAAGGCTTGTGCCTATGACTGATGAGGTAAAAGCGTGTTTCCATAAGATTATTCAAAATCGTAAAAAGTTAAAATTAGAACCTGTGATAGACGGTAAAAGTGGTTTTCTGTATTTAGATAAAAATGATATGCCGATGGTTGCTTTGCATTGGGAAAAATATTTTCAGCATATTTGCGAGAAGTATAATAAAATATATAAACAAGAATTACCCAAAATCACACCTCATGTTTGCCGACATACTTTTTGTTCTAATATGGCAAAGTCGGGAATGAACCCTAAAACATTACAGAAAATTATGGGACATTCAGATATAGGTGTCACGCTGAATACATACACGCACTTGGACTTTGATGATATTCAAAAAGAAATGAAAGAAGTCTGCAATCGGTAAGTTGTAAAGTTGTAAAATAGAGGTAGTTTTACAACTTATTTTACAACTTTTGACTGCCAAAATATGAGAATTTATAAAAAGATATAGAAACTACAAGAAAAATGAAAGTTGTAAAAAGCCTTTAAATATAAGGAAATATGACGATTTAAGGAGATATAAGAATATGATAAAAATATTATTTGTCTGCCACGGCAATATCTGCCGCTCCACCATGGCAGAATACGTTATGAAACATTTAGTTAAACAATCCGGCATAGAGTCCGATTTCTTCATCGATTCCGCCGGTACAAGCAATGAAGAACATGGAAACCCAGTTCACCGCGGCACACAAAAGAAGCTCCGCAAGGAAGGAATCCCGTGTGGCAATCACCGTGCACGCAAGATGTGTAGAGAAGAATATGCCACATTCGATTATATCATCTGCATGGAGCGATACAATATACAGAACATTATGAGAATCATCGGAAATGACCCGGAGCACAAGGTACAGAGACTTCTGGATTACACAAATCGTCCGAGAGACATTGCAGATCCATGGTATACAGGAAATTTTGATGAGACATTTGATGATGTGATGGAAGGTTGCCAGGCGTTTCTTAGCTATCTGATGGAGCATCTGCAATAAATTTTCAGATGGGAAACCCAAAGGAGAATGGAAAATAAAAAAGAGAAGTAATCTGAGTTTAGAAAAGGATTTTCTTTAAAGCACAAGCTTTATAGCAGGAGAAATCCATTTCATACCGGATCACTTCTCTTTTATTTTAGATCTTTTATGATTGCACAAATTGAGATTCTGCTATTCGGAAAAACGTTGTATTATTGAGAAGCCACAAACGTATCAATCACAAATCCGCAATCTTATCTCTCCCATCTTCCACTGGCCCCACAAGGAAGTACCAGCCCATTTGAAGATACTGGAAGTCCAATCTCTTGTGAATCCACATGCCCACCGTATTTCTTAAGCTCAGTCGCGATCATATAAGTCAGTACTGCTGGGGCAAGTCCTGTCGTATAAGAATTGATCAGGAAGAACAGTGGATCATCAGATAAAATCTTCGTACAGAGTTTTACCAGTGGATGAATTGCGTCTTCAATCTTCCAGATCTCGCCCTTTGGTCCACGACCGTAGGAAGGTGGATCCATGATGATTGCATCGTAATGATTACCGCGGCGGATTTCGCGCTCTACGAATTTGACACAGTCATCAACCAGCCAGCGGATCGGTGCATCGCCGAGTCCGGAAGAAACAGCATTTTCTTTTGCCCATGTAACCATTCCCTTGGAAGCGTCTACATGAGTTACGTGTGCGCCGGCAGCAGCTGCTGCAAGTGTTGCACCACCGGTATAGGCGAATAAGTTCAGTACTTTTACTGGGCGCCCGGCATTGCGAATCTTTTCAGAGAACCAGTCCCAGTTGGTTGCCTGTTCCGGGAAAAGTCCGGTATGTTTAAAATTAAACGGTTTTAAGTTAAAGGTAAGATTCTTATAACTGATTTGCCACTGTTCCGGGAGATCGAAGAATTCCCATTCACCGCCGCCTTTTTTACTGCGGTGATAGTGTGCGTTCGGATGTTTCCAGCGTTTGTCTGTGCGAGGTGTATCCCAGATCACCTGCGGATCCGGACGAACCAGGATGTACTGCCCCCAGCGTTCCAGCTTTTCTCCGTCTGAGGAGTCAATTACTTCATAATCTTTCCAACCATCTGCTAACCACATATATTATTAAATCCTTTCTGAAGTGCTTTTTGATAAATTTCCAGTTTTCTATAGTCTTGTTCAATGCATATATATAGACATACTGTTTTACTTTTCTATTTTATTATAGAAGAAAGGATACTGCAAGAAGCGAATGTAAAATATCGCAATAATATACAAAAAGCTATCGCGATAACAATTGGTTTTTGGTAAAAATAACGGGACTATCTGTTTACATAAGGGACGAAGGGTGATAGAATGTATCTATAAGTGAAATGATTCACGTAAAAGAAAGGTGGAAATGAATATTATGGTAACAGTTAATGCAATGGGAGACAACTGCCCGATTCCGGTAATCAAAACAAAAAAAGCAATGCAGGCTCTTACAGGACCGGAGACAATTGAAGTATTAGTAGATAATGAGATTGCTGTACAGAATGTTACAAAACTGGCAAAAGAACAGGGCGGAGAAGTAAGCTCTGAAAAGCTTGGAGAAAAAGAATACAAAGTAACGATCAAGATGCAGGGAGTACCGGCAGTAGATGCAGAAGTTGTATGTACACCGGATCAGAAGGGAGACCTTATCGTAGTGGTATCTTCTGACCGCATGGGAACAGGTAATGATGAACTTGGTAAAGTCCTGATTAAGGGATTTATTTATGCAGTTACACAGCTTGATACACTTCCGAAGAAGATGCTTTTCTACAATGGAGGAGCTACTCTTACAACAGAAGGATCAGATTCCATTGAAGATCTGAAGTCTCTGGAGGCACAGGGAGTAGAGATTCTTACATGTGGTACATGTCTTGACTACTATCATTTAAAAGACAAACTTGTTGTTGGTGGTGTAACCAATATGTACAGTATTGTTGAATCTATGGTTGAAGCAGGAAAGATCATCAGACCATAGTTTGAGAACTATATAACAAAGAAGTTCGTATAACGGACAGAGAATATTTAAGAAAAGTTGAGAAATTAAGTATGAATAAAGATATCAGAGAGACACAGTGTATAAGGACATCATGTTGAGGCGTCAAAGCAGGTCGAAGGACCCTTGTTCAGGCTCTGGACAAGTTGTTAAAAACTGAAGATGGTAACCTCCTGGATAAAAAGAATTTGTTTGTTCGGGCAGATGCACTTTGCTCTCTGGTATTTGATATCGGATGGTAGAAGATAGATGTGGCTGCGCAATTTGATCAAAGGAAATAACGGAATCCGGTGAGGGTGTATTTATACGAATTTGATCGAATAGAAAGAGGGAATAATTATGAATTTAAGGCAGCTGGAAGCATTTATTAAAGTATCCGATTCAAAGAGCTTTTCAAAAGCAGCACAGGAACTGTATCTGACACAGCCAACAGTAAGTGCGCATATACAGACACTTGAAAAAGAACTGAAAGTGAGATTGTTTGTGCGTAATACCAAGACTGTCAAATTATCTGAGGACGGAAAGACACTTTATCAGTATGCACGTCAGATGATCGAACTGGAACAGGAAATCCAGTCAATGTTTTCAAAAGCAGCAGAGCAGAAAGAAAGATGTATTACGATCGCAACCTCTACGATACCGGCGCAGTATATTCTGCCGGATATTCTGGTGAAATTCCGAGAGAGATTTCCGAAAGAACAGTTCAGAATCGTGGAAAGTGACAGCAGTACTGTCATTGAACAGGTAGCATCGCATCTGGTTGATATTGGATTTTCCGGTACAGTAATCGAAAAAGCAAATTGTAAATACATACCGTTTTACCAGGATGATCTGGTTGTTATTATGCCGAATACGAAAGAATATCAGAAAATCATAAAAGAGCAGAAGGATTTAAAATGGCTGGAAGGAGAACCTCTGATTATGCGTGAGGAGGGATCCGGTACCAGAAAAGAAGCAGAGAAGCAATTAAAAAAGATGGGAATCTCTTTGGATGATCTGAATATTGTTGCGACAATTGAGAATCCGGAAGCAATCAAGAGATCTGTCAAAAGTGGTCTTGGCATTACAATTATTTCAAGACTTGCGGCCGCAGATGAGATCCAGGCAGGAGAAGTTTTGGAATTCCCGTTTTCACAGGATGGCAGCGGTCGAAACCTGAATCTTGTATATAATAAGAACTACAAACTTCCGGCAGCGGCTGAACATGTGAGAGAATTGATCATAGAAAAATATGAATTGCAAAAGCAGTCTTTACAATAGAAAGTATGAATGATAGAATTCATCTATGTGCGCATTTTTTGCGGCAGGTAACATGTTAAATGCAAAGTATAAGTTGGGGATAAACAATGAATAAAGAAAAAGTAAGACTGACACAGTATGCAAAAACTTCCGGGTGAGCCGCTAAAGTAGGTCCGGAGACCCTTGCCCAGGTTCTGGGTAAGTTACCGAAATTTGAAGATGAAAATTTGATCGTCGGAATCGAGACATCAGATGATGCTGCGATTTATAAGGTTACAGATGATATTGCGATGATCCAGACCGTGGATTTTTTTACGCCGATCGTGGATGATCCGTATATGTTTGGCCAGATTGCAGCAGCAAACTCGCTCAGTGATGTTTATGCAATGGGAGGAGAGCCGAAGGTAGCACTTAATATCGTAGGATTTCCGAATTGTCTTGATCCACAGATCTTAGGAGATATTCTTGCCGGTGGAGCCGATAAGGTAAAAGAGGCAGGAGCTGTTCTGGTTGGTGGACATACAGTACAGGATGATGAGCCGAAGTACGGACTTTGTGTGTCCGGATTTGTACATCCAAAGAAGATTTTTAAGAATTACGGATGTAAACCGGGGGATGTGCTGATCCTTACCAAACAGGTCGGAACAGGAATTGTTAATACAGCAATCAAAGGAGAAATGGCATCTGCAGCCGCAATCAGGGAAGCTGAGATTGTCATGTCTTCTTTAAATAAAAAAGCAAAAGAAGTTGTGGAGCATTTCCCTGTAAATGCATGTACAGATATTACAGGATTTGGTCTTTTAGGTCACTGCGTTGAAATGGCAGAGGCAAGTAATGTGACATTTGAACTGAATGTTCACGATATTGCATATCTTGATGAAGCAATCAGCTATGCAAAAATGGGCCTTGTTCCGGCGGGGGCTTACAAGAACAAGGGATATTCTTATCAGAAAGTAGATTTCAGAAATGTAGAAGATCATTTTATTGATCTGTTATATGATCCGCAGACATCAGGTGGACTGCTCATCAGCGTGGAAGCGCAGTATGCGGAGGCCGTGATGGAAGCATTCGAGAAGAAGAGACTGGATACCAAGGTATCCCTGATCGGAACCGTAACAGAAAAGAGCGATAAACTGATTCGTCTGCACTAGGAATTCAAAGAGGTAGAGGAGAAAATGAATAAAAATTTATTATTTCGCAGTATTCCGAAAGTAGATATTCTGCTTGAAGAACAGGAGATACAGGATTTGATTGATGCATATGGACGTGAATTTGTGATGGATGTGATCCGTGAAGAGATGGATGCGCTCAGAACATTTATCGGAAAGTGCGAGGAAGAAGAGAAAGCGAAAGCGCAGATCGGGATGCTTACGCAGAATATAAAACGGCATGCCGGAAAGCTGCATGAGCCGAATATGAAAATGGTGATTAACGGAACAGGAACAGTTCTCCACACCAATCTCGGTCGTGCACCGATCAGTAAGGAGCATGTTGAGAGACTGGCAGGAATTGTGAGTGGTTACTCCAATCTGGAATACAATCTGGAAGCAGGAACACGTGGAGAGAGATACTCTCATTTTGAAAAACTGCTTTGCAAACTGACCGGGGCAGAGGCTGCGATGGCGGTTAACAACAATGCTGCGGCTGTTATGCTGATCTTAAGTTCAATGGCAAAAGGCGGGGAAGTTGTAGTATCCCGCGGAGAGCTGGTTGAGATCGGTGGCAAATTCCGGATTCCGGATGTAATGGAGCAGAGCGGAGCTTCACTTGTGGAAGTCGGAACGACGAATAAGACACATTATTCTGATTATGAAGAAGCGATCACAGAGGAGACAAAAGCACTCCTTAAAGTTCATACAAGCAATTACCGTATTGTTGGATTTACAGAGACGGTTACGATCGATGAACTGATTCCGATTGCGCAGGAACACGATATCCCGATCATCGAAGATCTTGGAAGTGGCGTGCTGATCGACCTGAGTAAATACGGACTGACCTATGAACCGACGGTTCAGGATTCCATCCGCAAGGGAGCGGACGTTGTATGCTTCAGCGGAGACAAGCTGCTCGGTGGTCCGCAGGCTGGAATCATCATCGGTAAGAAAAAATATATTGACCAGATGAAGAAGAATCAGCTGACACGTGCACTGCGAATTGATAAATTTACAGCAGCAGCACTGGAACTGGTATTACAGGAATATTTATCAGAAGAAAAGGCAATCCAGAATCTTCCGGTACTGCGTATGATCACAGAGTCCAAAGCGGATGTGGAAAAGCGTGCAAGATCTCTGAAGCGGATTCTGCAGAATGCACATCTTGCTGCAACGATCGGGATGGAACCGTGTGAATCACAGATCGGTGGAGGCTCTCTTCCGCTTGAACGTATTCCGAGTATGGCAGTTACGATTAAGCCGGAGAATATCAGTGTACCGAAGCTGGAAGAAGAGATGCGGCATCTTTCTATGCCAATTATTCCGCGTACAGCCAACGACACGATTTATCTGGATGTGCGGACAATTGAATCCTGCTACTTTAAGAAGATAGCAGAGATGCTGGGAGAATTATTATGAAAAACATTATCGTAGGAACCGCAGGTCACATTGACCATGGGAAAACGACACTGATAAAAGCACTTACCGGACGTAACACGGACCGGTGGGAAGAAGAACAGAGAAGAGGGATCACCATTGACCTCGGGTTTACTTATTTTGATCTGAAAAATGGAGACCGTGTAGGGATCATTGATGTTCCGGGACATGAAAAATTTATCAACAACATGGTTGCTGGAGTTGTCGGAATGGATCTGGTACTTTTGGTTGTGGCAGCGGATGAAGGTATCATGCCGCAGACAAGAGAACACATGGACATTCTGGGACTCCTTGGGATCAAGAAGAGCATTCTGGTGATCAACAAGTGTGATCTGGTCGATGAAGAATGGCTGGAACTCGTTGAGGAAGAAATCCAGGAAGAACTGGAAGGTACTTTTTTGGAAGGTGCACCGGTTGTTAAAGTATCGGCTGCAACCGGGCAGGGGCTTGATGAACTGACGGATACGATCCAGCAACTGATGTCGGATGAGGTGGTTGCAAAGGATACACAGACTATTCCAAGACTTCCGATTGACCGGGCATTTACCCTGTCAGGCTTTGGGACAATTATCACAGGGACACTTATCTCCGGTACGATCACTAGGGAAGACGTTCTGGAAATGTATCCGATCGGAAAAGAGTGCAAGATCCGTAATATTCAGGTACATGGGCAGAATCAGGACAAATGCTATGCCGGACAGAGAGTGGCGATCAATCTGTCAAATGTGAAGAAAAAGGAGATTCGCAGAGGGTGTGTGCTTGCGCCGAAGAACAGTATGAAAAATACAGATCTTCTGGATGTGAAGCTGAAAGTTCTGGAAGACTCCATGCGTATCCTTACAAATCATGAGAGATTGCATTTATATACGGGTACGAGTGAGATCCTCTGCCGTGCTGTTCTGCTGGATAAGGAGCAGATCGGACCGGGAGAAGAGGGACTGGTACAGCTCAGACTGGAAGAAGAGATTGCGGTCAAACGAGGCGACCGTTTTGTAGTACGTTTCTATTCTCCGATGGAGACTATCGGAGGCGGGATCGTGCTGGAACCGAATCCGGTGCGTAAGAAACGTTTTGATGCACAGGCAATCGAAGAACTGAAGAAAAAAGAATCCGGTTCACTTGGCGATGTTATGGAGCTTCAGATCAAAGAACACGGCGACACGATGATCACACTTGCTGAGCTTGCAAAGGTGATGGCACATTCCGTAGATGAACTGAAGGAGTATCTTGAAGAACTGGAAGAATCGGGCACAATCTTTGTATTCCCAATGAAGAAGGATACATATTTGTGGCACAGAGACAGCGAATTTGCAGTACGTCAGAAGATAGAGGAGACATTGCAGAAATATCACAGTGAGCATCCATACCGATATGGAATGAAGAAAGCCGAAATTCACAATACATTCCTGAAAAAGATCAAACCAAACATATTTGATGCGTATATCGAAAGAATGACGGGAGAAAACGTCTATGGAAGAAGGGAAGAATATCTTTCGCTTCCGGGATATGAAGTTCCGAAGGATGCGATGTATCTTCAGACAGAGAAGCTGATCGAAGATACATTTGAAAAAGCAGGATATGATTTTGTGAGATTTTCAGAGATTGATTTTGGAAAAATTCCGCGCCAGACAGCGGAAGATGTGGTTCTCATGATGATTGACGAAGGAAAAGTACTCCGTATCAATGAAGAGATGTTTACGATGAAACACCTGATGGATGAAGCGAAGGAAAAAATTCAGAATCATCTGAAGGAAGAAAATCTGATCACGATCGCACAGGTGAGAGATATGTTCTCAACAAGCAGAAAGAGTGCGAAACCGATTTTAGAATATATGGACAGCATTAAGGTGACAAAGAAGACAGGCGGAGAAAGTGAGAGGGTGGCATACTTATGAATTTAAAGCAGCTGGAGGCATTTGTTAAGGTAACTGAGTCGGGAAGTTTTTCAAAAGCGGCAAAGCTTTTGTTCCTGACGCAGCCAACGGTCAGTGCACATATCTCTTCTCTGGAGAAAGAACTGGACTCACGGCTTTTTGTCAGAAATACAAAGGAAGTAAAATTGTCGGAAGAAGGAAAGCAATTATACCAGTATGCGCGCCAGATGGTGGAACTCGAAAAAGAAATCGAGCAGGTATTTTCCAAGGATGCGCATCGTGAGGAAAAATGTATTACAATTGCGACCTCTACGATTCCGGCACAGTATGTTCTTCCGGCGATTCTGGCGAAATTCAGAGAGACTTATCCGGATGAGCAGTTCCGGATTTCAGAAAATGACAGCTGCGGTGTTGTTGAACAGGTAGCAGGGCATATGGTAGATATTGGATTTACAGGTACGGTACTTGAAAAAAAGCATTGCAGATATATGCCTTTTTATCAGGATGAACTGGTTGTTATCATGCCGAATACCGAGTTTTATCAGGAAATACAGAAGCGCTATAAGACAGCAACATGGATAAAGAATGAACCGGTCATTACGCGGGAAGAAGGATCGGGAACCCGCAAGGAAACAGAAAAAATATTGAGAAAAGCAGGAATTATGCCTGATACCCTCAATATAGTAGCATGCATTGAGAATCCGGAAGCGATAAAAAGGTCAGTAAAGAGTGGGCTTGGAATCACGATCATATCAAGACTTGCAGCAGAAGAGGAGATCCGGACCGGACAGGTTCTGGAATTCCCGTTACAGAAGGATGAAAGCAGTCGTTATCTGAACCTTGTATACAATAAAAACTATCAGCTGCCTGCAGCAGCAGAGCATCTGATCCGGATTGTAAAGGATTTTTATCCGGATGCACATATGGGGAAATGAAAAGAGGATCAATATGATATATTTAGATAATGCAGCAACCACAATGCGCAAACCACAGGAAGTAATTGATGCGATTACCGCAGTAATGTGCTCAATGGGGAATGCCGGAAGAGGTGTCAACGAGGCATCTCTCGGAGCAGCAAGAACCGTATATGACACAAGAGAGAAGCTTGCAGGTTTTTTCGGGGCGGAAGATGCAAGACAGATCGTATTTACCATGAATTCAACGGAGAGTCTGAATATTGCAATCAAGGGGATCTTAAATCCGGGAGACCATGTGATCTCTACGGTTTTGGAACATAACTCTGTTCTCCGACCACTTTATGAGATGGAGAAAAAGGGAGTTGAAGTGACATTCCTTGGATGTGATGAAAAAGGAACTCTGGATTACGCAGATTTTGATAAAGCAATCAAAGAGAATACAAAAGCAATTGTCTGTACCCATGGTTCCAATCTGACGGGAAACAAAGTGGATGTGGAGCGGATCGGGGAAATTGCAAAAAAACACGATCTGTTGTTTGTGGTAGATGCATCACAGACTGCCGGTGTATTTCCGATCGATGTGCAGAAGATGCATATTGATATTCTGTGTTTTACCGGACATAAGGGACTTTTAGGACCGCAGGGGACTGGTGGAATGTATGTGAGAAAAGGCGTTCATGTCCGGCCACTTCTTTCAGGCGGTACCGGTGTGCAGACCTATAGTAAAACACAGCCGGAAGAGATGCCGACAGCACTGGAAGCAGGAACACTTAACGGACACGGAATTGCCGGACTGGATGCTGCGATCGGATATCTGGAAGAAACAGGAATTGATACGATCCGCGCAAAGGAACAGGCATTGATGAAGCGGTTTTATGAAGGGATAAAAGAAATCCCGGGAGTCAAAATCTATGGGGATTTCAGCAGCATGGACCGCTGTGCGGTAGTGAGCCTGAATATCAGAGATTATGACTCGGGAGAAGTCAGCGATGCACTTCTGACAGATTATGGGATTTCTACCCGTTCAGGAGGACACTGTGCACCACTGATGCATGAGGCACTTGGAACTGTAGAGCAGGGAGCTGTCAGATTCAGTTTTTCCCACTATAACACAGAGGAAGAAGTGGATATGGCAATCCGGGCAATCTGCGAGCTCGCAGAAGAAGAGTAAAATTTTATAAGATTAGAGATTGATAGAAGACCGATATAGTATTGATAGTATCAATATATATATCGGTCTATTTTAATTATGAATTGGACAAGAAGTTGTGCAAAAGATATAATTAAAAGGTAACAAAAAAGTCTTTAATAGTCAAAATGACGAATGAGAGAAAGACGAAGGAGGAAGAAAAATGAATTTATCAGATTCAAAGAAGAAGCTTGCACTTGCGGGGGTTCTGTGTGGGCTTGTAGCTGCATGTCTGGCTTACTTTGGTAATCCGGCAAACATGGCATTCTGTATTGCCTGCTTTATCCGTGATACGGCAGGAGCTCTGGGATTTCACCAGGCCGAAGTTGTGCAGTATGCAAGACCGGAGATCATCGGTCTTGTGATCGGAGCATTTATTATTTCAGTGGCAACAAAAGAATACCGTTCAACAGCGGGATCTTCACCGATGATCCGCTTTATCCTTGGTATGGTAATTATGATCGGTTCCCTGATTTTCCTTGGATGCCCGCTCCGTATGGTGATCCGTATGTCAGCAGGTGACCTGAATGCATGGGTAGCACTGATCGGTTTTGTACTTGGAGTTGGAACCGGAGCATTTGCACTCAAAAATGGTTTCAGCCTTGGACGTGCGCATGAGACAAACAAAGAAAGTGGAGCAGTGCTTCCGGTACTGATGCTTGGTATTCTGATCCTTGCAACCTGCTCAACACTTCTCAAAGCAAGTGAAGCAGGTCCTGGAAGTCTTCATGCACCAATTATCATGTCACTGATCGGCGGACTTATTTTCGGAGCACTTGCTCAGAAATCAAGAATGTGCTTCGCCGGCGGAATCCGTGATGCGATCTTAATGAAGAACTTTGATCTTCTTACAATTATTGCAGGTCTTTTTGTAGTAATGCTGATCTTCAATCTGGCAACAGGAAGATTTGTACTTGGATTTAACACTCCTGGAATCATTGCACATTCCAACCATCTGTGGAATATCCTTGGCATGTATGCAGTAGGATTCGCGGCAGTTCTTGCCGGCGGATGCCCGCTTCGCCAGCTGATCCTTGCAGGACAGGGTTCTTCTGATTCAGCAGTTACTGTACTTGGCATGTTCTTTGCAGCAGCACTTTGCCATAACTTCGGACTTGCATCAAGCGGAACAGCTATGAATGCAGAGACAGGCGAACTCGTTGCAGGAGCCGTAACGCCGAATGGAAAAGTTGCTTGCATTATCTGTATTATCGCATGTTTTATCATTGCATTTACAAACAAAAGAGAGCAGGCAAAATAGTCAGAAACCGCAAGATATAGATGGATAATCCATAAGAAATATGATATGCTAGGAAGGCAGGTAAAAAATATGAAAGAAGTAGATGCAAGAGGACTTTCGTGTCCGGAACCGCTGATGCTTACTGCAGAGGCACTGAAGAATGCAAACGGACCGATCAAGGTTCTTGTGAGCGAACCTCACCAGAAGACTAATATCGAGAAGTTTGCGAAGGACAAAGGAAAGAAGGCAACTTCTACCGAGAAGGGCTCTGAATTTGAAATTGTGATTGAATAATGAGAAAAAAAGAGTTAAAGCTGGTTATCACATTCCATACAACAGCGGATGCGATGGCGATGGAAAAAGAATGTAAAAAAGTTGGTGCACAGGGACGTATGATTCCGGTGCCGAGAAGTATTTCAGCAGGATGCGGGCTTTCCTGGTGCGCACCACTGGAATGCAGGGAAGAACTGAAAAATGTCATGCAGGGAATCGGTCTTGAAGAAGAAGAGATCCACGAGTGTATGGTATAAGAAGAGGTAAAACGAGGAAACCGCAAGATGAGGAATCATTTTTGCGGTTTCCTTTTTTATTTTATTTAACAGGAAATTCTGAAAACATATTTTTAAAATCATTTACTGAGAATATTCGTGGAACAAGAAAAATAATTCTTTACATTTAGACTGATTTTGGATACATTATTAGTATATCCTACTAATTAACTGCGGTATGGTGGAGGGGAAGATGAAAGGATTATCAGAAAAGCGGTTGAGCGATTATATGGCAGAACAGATTGCGGATGAAATTCTGGCGGGCAGGATAGAAGGAGGAAGCCAGTTAAAGCAGGAAGAGCTTGCTGAGGTATTTGGAGCATCCAGAATCCCGATCCGTGAAGCATTTCAGGTTCTGGAGAGTCAGGGGCTGATCGTGAGGCTGGCAACAAAAAGAATTTATACGGTTGAGCTGGATGAAGAGCAGATAGAACTGATTTTTGAGATGATCGGAGAAATCCTCAAAAAAGCGGTTCAGCATGTCCTGAATACGAAAAGTCAAACAGAGGAAAAGGAAGTATTTTCGACGGAAACAAGACCGGACCAGTTGCTTCTTGCACAGATGGAGAATGGATATCTGACGAATCTGCTGAAAAATGCTTCGGAGTGTTATATCCGGTTTGCCACAAAATGTAAAGAGACGGATGGAAAAAAAGAGACAGAAAAGGCAATCTGCGAAAAGATAGCAGGTGCATTAAATGGTGCGGAAAAATATACAAAAACATTTGCAAAAGCGGTCAATAGTGAGATTGACAGATGGGTATTGCTTCTGGCAGAGCAGGTGAAGGAAGAAAGAAGGAAGAATAGATGAATGGTTTAAAACCGATCAAGATGCCGTCAGCGAAGGAAAAAGTTGCTGCGGAGCTTAGAAAAGCAATTTTATCAAGGCAAATGAAAGAAGGAGAGATCCTTTCACTCGACAGTGTGGCATCTCAGCTAAATGTGTCGGCAATGCCGGTAAGAGAAGCATTTCAGATTCTGGCAAGGGACGGGCTGATCCAGCTTCGGAAGAATAAAGGGGCAGTCGTCCTTGGAATCACGGAAACCTATATCCGGGAACATTATCAGCTCCGCGCGATCCTCGAGAGTGCGGCAGCAAAGCTTGCAGCAGAACCGGGAACAGATATTGCGGAAATAGAAGATGTCTATCAGGAATCTTGTGAGGCACTGGAAAACGGGGAATCCCAGAAATACACGGATCTCAACCGTGCATTTCACAATGAAATCTGGAGTGCGGCAGGTAATGGAAAGATGAAAAAAATGATCTCCGAACTTTGGAACGGACTTTCTATGGGAAGTATGGTTTCAGAAGGTGATTATGCGAAGGTATCGATCAAAGAGCATGGAAGGATTCTGAAAGCACTCCAGGAGCATAATGTCGAAGCGGCAGAAAAAGAGATGTATGCGCATATCATGCGAAGCCGCGATGATATGCTGACGTATTACAAGTAGATAAGTGTAAGAAAATAAAAGATATACACAGAACATAAAAAGATTTTGAGAGTATAGATACTTCTTGAAGTCTTTTTTATTTGCAAAAAATTTCAGAATATACTTCAAAAAAGGGTTGGTTTCGATACGCAGCTTAAAAAAACAGTCTGTAATAAGTGCATTGAAATATACAAATATTTGTGTATTGCATACAATAAATCATTCTAAAAGTGTATTTCGTGTAATATGACAGAAGAATCTTAGTCAGAATATACAAAATAGAATATGCAGAATTATGCTATCCGCCAAAATGATAAAAAGTAATTGACATTTTGGTGTCAATGAATTATATTAAAATCAAGATTTGGATACAAAATCAGATATCATAAATCAGATATCAAGTGAAAGACATCCAGAAAAGAAACTAAAAAGAGAAATGAGGAGGTAGCAAAATGAGTCAGGTAACTATCACATTATTGTTCCTGCTGTTTGCGATCGTGATGTTCATGTGGGAAAAAATTCCGTTAGGACTGACATCCATGATTGTCTGTGTGGGACTGGTAGTCACGGGAGTTCTGGACTGGAAGACGGCATTTTCAGGATTTATTGACAGCAACGTCATCCTGTTTGTTGCGATGTTCATTGTAGGTGGCGCACTTTTTGAAACAGGAATGGCAAACAAAATAGGGGGAGTTGTAACACATTTCGCCAAGACAGAGAAGCAGCTGATCGTTGCGATTATGGTCATCGTAGGCGTGATGAGCGGTTTCCTTTCCAACACAGGAACAGCCGCAATTCTGATCCCGGTAGTCATCGGTATCGCAGCAAAGTCGGGATATTCAAGATCAAGACTTCTGATGCCGCTTGTATTCGCAGCAGCGATGGGAGGTAACCTTTCTCTGATCGGAGCTCCGGGTAACATGATCGCACAGTCACAGATGGAAAGCATCGGACTGAAATTTGGATTCTTCGATTATGCAAAAGTAGGTGTACCGATCCTGATCGTCGGAATCATTTATTTCGCACTGATCGGATACAAATTTCTTCCGAACAAGACAAATGCAGCTGGAGACAGCATTTACGATGAGGTACAGGATTTCAGCAATGTACCAAAGTGGAAACAGACACTTTCCCTGGTTATTCTGATTCTTACACTTCTCGGAATGATCTTTGAAGAACAGATCGGAATCAAGCTTTGTGTAACGGGTTGCGTCGGAGCAATTGCCCTGATCCTTACAGGAGTTATCAGTGAGAAAGATGCACTTCTTTCCATCGATCTGAAGACGATCTTCCTGTTCGGTGGAACACTTTCCCTTGCAGCAGCACTTGATCAGACAGGGGCAGGAGAGTTGATTGCTGATAAAGTAATCGGACTTCTTGGAAAGAACCCGTCACCTTATGTACTTACATTTGTAATTTTCATGCTGTGCTGTGTACTTACCAACTTTATGTCGAATACAGCAACAACAGCACTTATGGCACCAATCGCTGTGTCAATCGCACAGGGAATGGGAGCAGACCCAAGCGCAGTACTTATGGCATGTGTCATCGGAGGATCATGCGCATACGCAACACCGATCGGAATGCCGGCAAACACAATGGTTGTCACAGCCGGAGGATATACATTTAAAGATTATGCAAAAGCAGGTGTGCCGCTGATTCTGGTATCCACCGTAGTAAGTATGATCTTACTTCCGATATTCTATCCATTTTTCCCGTAAGAAGGGATAACAAAGTAATTAAATTAAATGCAATATAAAAAGAGGAGGATTTTAAAATGTCTAGAGAAGAACAGGTAACACAGCTTACAGATTACATGGCAAAGTTCATTGCACACGTTGCCAAAAAACTTCCAGATGATGTCATCGCAAAACTTCAGGAACTCAGAGAGAAAGAGGACAGTCCGCTGTCTAAGGTAATCTACGATACCATGTTCCGTAACCAGGAACTCGCAGTAGCTCTTAACAGACCAAGCTGCCAGGATACAGGTGTCCTTCAGTTCTGGGTAAAATGTGGAACAAAATTCCCATTGATCGATGATCTGGAAGCATTACTGAAAGAAGCAGTAGTAAAGGCTACATTCGAAGCACCGCTTCGTCACAACAGCGTTGAGACATTCGATGAATATAACACAGGAAAGAACGTAGGAAAAGGAACACCGACCGTATTCTGGGATATCGTTCCAAACTCTGACAAATGTGAAATCTACACATACATGGCAGGTGGCGGATGTACACTTCCGGGAAAAGCTATGGTTCTGATGCCAGGTGAAGGATACGAAGGTGTAACAAAATTCGTTCTCGATGTTATGACAAGCTACGGACTGAATGCATGTCCTCCGCTTCTTGTAGGTGTAGGTGTAGCAACTTCTGTAGAAACAGCAGCTCTGCTTTCCAAGAAAGCTCTGATGCGTCCGATCGGCTCTCACAATGCTAACGAAAGAGCTGCAAAGATGGAAAACCTTCTGGAAGACGGAATCAACGCAATCGGCCTTGGACCACAGGGAATGGGCGGAAAATACTCAGTAATGGGTGTTAACATCGAAAATACAGCACGTCATCCATCTGCAATCGGTGTGGCCGTAAACGTAGGATGTTGGAGTCACAGAAGAGGACACATTGTATTTGACAAGGACCTTAATTACACAATCACAACACATTCGGGGGTGGAATTATAATGGTAGAAGTAAAAGACGGAAAGAAAATTTTAACAACACCAATTTCAGCAGAGGACTTAAAAGACATTAAAATCGGAGACATCATTTACCTGAACGGAAGTATGACAACATGCCGTGATGTTGCTCATCGCCGTCTGGTAGAAGAAGGAAGAGAACTTCCTGTAGATGTAAGAAACAACGCAATTTTCCATGCAGGACCGATCATCCGTCCATTGGAAAATGACAAATTCGAGATGGTTTCCGTAGGACCGACAACCAGTATGCGTATGGAAAAATTCGAGTATGAATTCGTACAGAAATCTGGTGTACGTGTGATCATCGGAAAAGGTGGAATGAAAGAAAACACCGAACGTGCATGTAAAGAGTTCGGAGCAATCCACTGCGTATTCCCGGCTGGTAATGCCGTAGTAGCAGCAACAGAGGTTGAAGAGATCGTAAGAGCTGAGTGGAGAGATCTCGGAATGCCGGAAACGCTCTGGAACTGCCGCGTAAAAGAGTTTGGACCACTGATCGTATCCATCGATACAGAAGGAAACAACCTCTTTGAAGAAAGAAAAGTAATCTACAATAAGAGAAAAGACGAACAGTATGAGATAATCAGCAAACAGGTTGGATTTATCAAATAGTCATACTGAAAAATATGGAACCCATACTTGCTTAATTAAAATAATAATCAAATATTCTGCCAGATATTTGGTCTCGTTATGGAGAAGTGCTGCAAGCCGATGAGAGTGATCGGTTTTGCAGCACTTTTTCGTAATGCCTTTTTGCAATGTTTTTCCCATTTAAAGGGTAGAATATGGTATACTTATAGATAATGGAAAAATTTATGAATTTACAGAAAGGCAAGGCATGCAGTTACGTTTTGAAATTCCGGAGGGTTTCTGGAGTCTGTTCCGTTCTGTGAACAGAGAGACATACATTGAGGCTTTGATGGCGATCAATGAAGAATACCAGTACAGCAATTATTTCCTGACTAGGGAAGTCTGTATTCAGGTGCTTCGGGATCTGTATATGAAGAAACAGATCGAACTTAAACGAGAAGAAGATGAGACTGAGTTTGATATGTTGGAGACTCCGTCGGCAAGGATTCTGAACTGGCTGATCCGAAAAGGATGGCTGAAGAAAATTGAAGATTATAATACATTGGTGACGAATATTGTAATTCCGGATTATGCAGCAATATTTGTGGATGCCTTTGAGCGGCTTTCTACGGAGGACCTGGAGGAGACAGAGATCTATATCCAGAATGTCTATGCGACATTGTTCTCGTTTAAAAATGATCCGAGGGTGAATCTGAATATGCTCCGGACAGCACTTATCAATACCAGACGGCTCAACAAAGCACTGCAGGATATGCTGCATAACATGGATAAATTTTTTGCAAGGCTTCTGGAACAGCAGTTTTACGGGGATCTTCTGAAAGAGCATCTGGACGGATATGTGGAAGAGATTGTCCGGAAAAAATACCATATCCTGAAGACTTCGGATAATTTTTATATCTATAAGACAGATATCAAAGAATGCCTGCGTCAGATGCGGGATGATGAGGAATGGATCGAGAAGATCCGTGAGCGCGCCCGTGCAACCGGAGATACGGGAGAAGATGTGCTGGAACTTCTGGATATGATTGAGAGAGGCTTTGATGATATCGAGCACCGCATTTCCAATATGGATAAGGAGCACAGCAAATATGTGCGTGCGACGGTGACAAGACTGAATTATCTTCTGAGCGGAGAGAGCGACACGAAGGGACTGGTTATTCAGCTCCTGAACCGGATGTCAGAGGATGACTATGAAGAGGTCATTCAAAAGACGGGGGAGAAGATGAATCTGTCTTTGGTCGAAATCCTGTCAGAAAAATCTCTTTATAAGCGAAGAAAAAACCGGAAAGATTTTGTAAGTCAGATGGCACAGGAAGAAGAAGTGGATGATCTGGACAGGGAAGATGTGCTCAGATTGAACCGGATCAAGCGCAGATTCAGCAAAAAGCAGATTGAAGAATTTATCGAAGAGCATATAGAGAAAGATGTGCTGGATACAGAAAAACTTTCCCTTACATCAGAGGAGGATTTTGAAAAGCTGATTCTGGCATATGACTTAAGTACCCGTAAGAACAGCAAATATAAAACGCTGGAAGAGGATGCGGAGACGATTGAAAAGAACGGATACCGTTATCCTGCACTGAAGTTTGTAAGAAGACATTTATAGAAAAAGAAGACAAAATTGGAGAGAATGAATGATAGAATATTTTGAGCAGCTTACGCAGGAAGAACAGGAAGATCTGACAGATGTGATCAGGCTTCTCTATAGACAGACATTTCTTCTGGAGAGGAAGTTTGACAAGCGTGCGGGCAGACTCCAGTATCAGAGAGAGTACCGTATCTGCGAAAAGCACATTGATTTTCTGAAAATGTATTTCCAGATTGCCGGCATTACGTTATGCGAGAATGTACATCTGGGTCTGATCTATATTCAGGATGAGATGGTCTGGGGAGAAAAGCTTCCGCGTCTTGCGACTATTTACATATTATTGCTGAAACTGATCTATGATGAGCAGATGGCATCGGTTTCGTCGAGCAGCCAGATTGTGACCACCTTGGGGGCACTCAACGGAAAAGCAGGAGATTTTCGCGTGCTTCGCAGTATCCCGTCACCGACCGAGATGAAAAGAACTATTGCCATGCTGAAAAAATACCAGCTGATCGAGCCATTGGATGTACTGGAAGAGTTAAATGAAAGTACAAGACTTCTGATCTATCCGTGTATCCATGCAGTATTGCAGGGAGATGCGGTGAGAAAAGTTCTGGAATCATTTGGAAGCAGCCGGGAAGAAGAGGAGGAGACTCTTGGAGACATTGGATAACAGGCAGCCGTTCTGGGCGATTTCAAAAATCTGCCTGAACAACTGGCATTATATAGACAGAAAAATACTGACTTTGAGTGAAGGGATCAATTTTTTCACCGGGCATTCCGGAAGTGGAAAATCAACGGTTATCGATGCAATTCAGATTGTGCTCTATGCTAACACGGACGGACGTGGATTTTTTAATAAAGCGGCAGCAGATGATTCCGACCGTACCTTGATCGAGTATTTGCGCGGAATGGTAAACATCAGTGAAAATAATGAGTCCCAGTATCTGCGAAATAAGAATTTTTCCAGTACGATCGTGATCGAGCTGGAACAGACGAGAACCCATGAGAAACAGTGCGTGGGCGTTGTATTTGACGTGGAGACAGCAACAAATGAGATCAACCGCCTGTTTTTCTGGCACAGAAGCGGTCTGCTTGCGAATGCTTACCGGGGAGAAAAGAGATGTCTTTCTACTGTGGAAATAAGAGAATATCTGCAGCGTACCTTTGGTGAAGAGGCATTCTACTGCGGACCGAGCAATGAGCGCTTTCGCCGTCAGCTTTATGATGTGTATCTGGGCGGATTAGATAAAGAAAAGTTTCCACGTCTTTTTAAGCGGGCAATCCCGTTTCGGATGAATATCAAGCTGGAAGAATTTGTAAAAGAATATATCTGTATGGAACAGGATATCCAGATTGAGGATCTGAAAGAAAGTATCATGCAGTATGGCAGAATGCGCAGCAAGATTGAGTCAACGATGGAAGAGATTGAGGAACTGAAGAAGATTGATGGAATCTATCAGGATTTTGATGATAAGCGAGAAAAAAGCAGGGAATGTGACTACCGTCTTACCCGTCTGGAAATGCTCCGGCTGCAGGCGGACATCCAGGGACTCCATGATAAGATTAAAACAAGAGAAGAAGGTATCAAGGTACAGGAGCATACGAAAGCCGAGCTGATGCGCCAGAGTGGAGAACTGCAAAAGGAGCATGAGGAGCTGTTACTTCGTCTGAATAACAGTGGTTATAAAGCACTGGAAGCAGAACTTGCAGGACTTAACGAGACTCTGGAACATCTGGGGAAAAGCAGGGCGAGTCTCACAAAGACAGCACAGAGACTTGCAGCATGGAAAGAACAGGAGATTACGTCCAACCAGACAATCTGGGATATTGATAAGTTTGAAGCCGGTACGATTTCGGAGGGCGAACTTACAAGGCTGAAAGAAAATATCGCACAGATGCGTGCGGAGATCGAAGAAGAACGTCGGGATACGGACAGTACACTTCGTCAGATCAAGAAAGAAGAACGGGAAGCCAAAGAAGAGCTAAAAGAGCTGAAACAGGGAAGAAAAGCATATCCAAAAGAGCTGGAAGAAGCAAGGCTGGAACTACAGAACCGGTTACAGGAGAATTGTGGAAAATTTGTTTCCGTGCAGATCCTCGCGGATCTTCTGGAAATCCGGGATGAAAGATGGCACAATGCAGTGGAAGGCTATATGGGAAATAATAAACTTCTGCTGATCGTAGAGCCGAAATACGCAAAAGCGGCAATGGATATTTATCAGGAGATGGATAAGAAGAAATTCTTCCGTGCTGCAATTCTGGATACGGAAAAGGTTATGGAAGAAGAGCACATTGTCCGGCAGGGCGCTCTTGCAGAAGAAGTAAAAGCAAAAGAAAAATACGTGCAGTTTTACATCAATTTCTTTCTTGGTAATGTCATGAAATGTGAGAACATTGAGGAACTCAGGGAGTGCAGGATTGGTGTGACACCGGACTGTATGCTGTATCACAGCTATCGTCTGCAGCATATTAATCCGGAAAATTATACGAGACGTGCTTATATCGGAGAGATTAGTCTCCGTCAGAGGATCCGGCAGCTTCAGAAGCACTGTGATGAGCTTCAGGAGAAGAGGCTTCCACTTGCGGCACTTGTGGAAGAGGCAAAGAAACTTCTGGAACTGGAAGCAATGCCACTTCCGACAGAGGATTATATCAGCCAGATCCTGGATGCAAAGGCGATAAAGGGAAAAGAACCCCGTAAGAAAGATTTACTTGAAAAGCTACAGAAACTGCGTGCAGAATCAGTCGATACTCTGGAAGCACAGATGAAAGAAGTGCAGGAAAGACGGGATGCAAAGCAGAAAGAGATCACGAAGACAGAGAAAGAAATCTGGAAAAACGGGGAAGAAATCGAAAAATTCAGAAACAGTATTACAGAGTCGGAATTTGCACTTTCTGGAATCCAGAAAGAATTTCAGGAAAACGAAAGGTTTGAAAAGCAGTTTGAAGAGTATCTGGAAGCACAGAAAAGCAGAAACTATATTTATTTAAAAGAGGCAAGTGCAAGGCATCTGCAGCAGCTTGGAAAGAAAAAAGAAGAGATCTATCAGGAGTTGGTGGCAGCCCGCAGTGCTTATACCAAAAAATATACGCAGCGTAATTTTTCAGTGGTAGAAGAAGATAATAAGGTCTATCAGGAGCTTCTGGAAAGCCTGTCGTGTGATAATCTGGAAACCTACCGGCAGACAGCGAATGAACAGGCAAAGGCAGCGGTCGAGCACTTCAAGGATGACTTTGTTTTCAAGATTCGCAGTGCGATCCGCGAGGCCTACCAGAGAAGAGATGAGCTGAACCGGATCATCAGCCGGCTGGATTTCGGAAAAGATAAGTACCAGTTTGTGATCACGAAGAATAAGGGTGCAGACGGAAAGTACTATAAGATGTTTATGGATGATACCCTGCAGATCAATCCGGCACAGCTTTCAGGTTCTATTGAGAACCAGATGAATCTGTTCACGATGGAGCATGAAGAAAACTACGGTGATATGATGAATGAACTGATCGGCATATTTATCCCACCGGAAAATGCTACCCATGAGGAGCTGGAAGAGGCAAAGAAAAATATGGACAAGTACGCGGATTACCGTACTTATCTTTCGTTTGATATGCAGCAGATCGTCCAGGGTGAGGAAGATATGAAAATCGGTCTTGGCAAGATGATCCGCAAGAATTCCGGAGGAGAAGGACAAAATCCTCTTTATGTTGCACTTCTTGCAAGCTTTGCACAGATTTACAGGATCAATCTTTCCCCGAAAATCCACAGGAATCCGACACTCAGACTGGTCGTTCTGGATGAGGCATTTTCAAAAATGGATGCCGAGAAGGTGGCAAGCTGTATTGCGCTGATCCGTGGGCTTGGTTTCCAGGCGATCATCAGTGCCACAAATGATAAGATCCAGAATTATCTGGAAAATGTTGATAAAACCTTTGTATATGCCAACCCGAATAAACGGCATATATCAATTCAGGAATTTGAAAAAACCGAGTTCGCACAGCTTGCGGATGAGGAAGAACAGGGGTGATAGAAAATGTATCTGGTAGACAGGATTATAGAAAGATGTGAGAACAGCAGCCGAGACTGGCGGGAAGGAGTGACTGGAGGGCGGACTCTTCGGATCACACAGGAGGATTATGATGCCTGTGGGAAAGAAGAGCTGATCGAAGAGGTGCAGCGCCTGGAAAGAGCAGGACTTCTGACTGTGAAAAAATGGGTTGTCCCAGACAGCGATGTAGAGCTTGTGGCATATCAGGTAGAGCATCTTCCGGATTTTTACCGTCTTGCAGACAGTGAAAGTGGAGAAGAATACTGGCCGAAGCAGGCGAAGGTAAATTATTATATACGTATGATTGACCAGGAGCTTTCGGAAGGCTTTCAGAAAGAATGGATCGAGAATTATCTGGAAAAGCTGAAAGAGCGGATCGCAGAAGGTGATCTGCCGAAAAATATAGAGAAGCTGGAAAAATATCTGGACTGTTACCGGGGACTGGACTCTCTGGAAGAACCGATGATGAAGCGGATTTTCAGTAAACGCTATCTGAAGGACAGCAAGATCTTCGAGCGGGAGATGGAACGAAATGTGGTGACGGCTGCAAGGAGATATTGCCCGGAGATTACGGCAGATATGGATATCCAGACGGTTCTGGAGCAGCTGCTGATCGAAGAAAATTCCCAGGAACTGGCAGTTAAAGGACCGCTTAAACTGAAGATCTGGAAAGGATCAGAAGCAAAAAGAGTGGATCTTTCCGATTTTACATATGGAGTTGTGCTGAACAGCCAGACAGTCAAGCATGCAATGGTTGAGGTAGAGCAGCCGGCACTGAAAAAAATCGTGACGATCGAGAATAAGACGAATTACCTTGCGATGGAATATGATCCGGAGATCCTTTATATCTACAGTCATGGATATTTTTCACCACTTGAAAGAGAATTTCTGAAGAAGCTGCAGAGAGTGATTGAAGGGAAAGACGTGGAAGTATTCCACAGCGGAGATATGGATTACGGTGGAATCCGGATTTTTGAATATATCCAGAAACATATTTTCCCGGGAATAAAGCCATTGCAGATGGATGTGGAGACTTACGAGAAATACGAAGAATATGCGAAAACAATCTCGAAAGAGACGATGGAAAAGCTGGAAAAGGTAAATGTTCCACTTTTAGAGGAGTTAAAAGAAAAGCTTCTTGAAACCGGAAAGGGAATCGAACAGGAAAGCTTCCTGATTGAAGAATAGAGTGCAGTGCTTAAGGGAAAAGTGTGGCAGTGAAAAGAAAAAGACCAGAATGCCCTGGTAGTGGGGCGGGTTCTGGTCTTTTTGTGTATACGATGAGCCAAGTGCAGATTTGTGCTTGCACAAGGATCTGCATTTGACGAATGTACATCATCGAGCTGTTAAGCGAGATGATGTACAAAGTATAAGAATCGAGTAGGGGTCAGCCTACTCGATTGTAGTGCGATGAGCCATGTGCAGAAGGGTGTCTATACTGTCAATGAAAAAATGACAGAATTAAAATCCTTCTACAAACTGGTCAAGTACATGTGGGAGAAGCTTGTCACTGTATGCGGTGAGAGAATACTTGCCTTTGCATAATGCCCAGTCATAAAGAACAGCACGTTCGTACATTGCATAAATCTTCAGAAGTTCATCAGCAGTACTGGTGCCGTTGAATTCTCCATTTTTCAGTGCAGTGCTGATTGTCTCAGTGAGCCACACGAAATAGTAACGATCGTTTTCAAGAAGGGAGCGCTTATCCTTGGTGATCAGCTGGGACGAGTAGAGGGAGGCTAAAAGCCCGACATCGACACTGGTCTCAATCATATGAAATAGTTCATGGTTAAAAAATAACAGCTTGTCATAAGCAGAAAGATCCGGATCTACGATTCCTGCAAGCTCTTCATACTTTTCGTCAAACAGATAAGAAAGTGTGTTGAGAAGAGCTTCTTTTCCCTTAAAATAGTGGTAAAAGGTTCCTTTTGAGGTCTTAGAAGCCGAGATGATCTCATCAACAGTGGTCTGTTCATAACCATGCTTGTAGAATAGATTCCACGCGGCTTTTATGATACGGCTTTTGGTGGAACTTCTTTTCTTTGGCATGAAAATTCCCCTCCTTTGAAAATAGTAATCTTTTTTTATTATAGCAGAATGGATATGAAATAACAAGAAAGTAATTTGTTTACAAAAAAAGAAGACAAAGCCATATACATAGCTCTGTCTCCTGAAAGATTTTGACTTAACGGCCTACTTTGAAGCCATATTTTAACGGATCATCTGGATCGATCACATAAGTAGCTTCCCCTGTCAGATAAGCACTTCCGGTAATCTGCGGAATAACGGCATCATAGTCGGCAACCTTTGTAGTATCTAAGATTACGCCTTTGAACTGAGAGCCGATAAAGCTTTCATATACGAAAGGCTGTCCAACTTTGATTTCACCTTTTTTGTAAAGGGTGGCGAGCTTTGCGCTGGTTCCGGTTCCGCAAGGAGAACGGTCAGCCATATGATCTCCGAAGATAACGACATTACGTTTGTCACATCCAGGAGTATCGGTAGAGCAGTAAAGCTCTGCAAGGTCGACAGTTGTGATATCAAGTTCCGGATGCTGGATCTCTACTTCGGCATTGACCTTTTCAATCAGCTTCATACCGAAATCGGTAAGCTGTGGGATTGACTGTGGATCTACGTGCCATCCGAACTGTTCGATATCAACAAGTGCGAAGAAGCTTCCGCCGAAAGAAATATCATAGTGAACTTCTCTGCCATCAACTTCTGTGGTGAGGTTTTCTTTGTAAAGGAAAGCCGGTACATTAGTAAGTGTTACATTAAGTACCTTTCCATTTTTAACTTCTGCTTTGGTACGGATAATTCCTGCAGGAGCATCCAGAACAACTTCTGTATAAGGTTCTACGGCAGGAACAAGTCCTGTTTCGATGATTGCTGTAACCGAACCGATTGTTCCGTGGCCGCACATATTCAGATATTCTCCAGTGTCCATGAAGATCACACCAAAATCAGCTTCCGGGTGGATCGGATCTGTCAGAAGAGCACCAAACATATCATGATGTCCACGTGGCTCAAACATCAGAGCCTGACGGTATTTGTCGTAATGCTTTGCAAGAAAGTTCTTACGTTCGATCATGGTATCCCCTTCAAGCTTCGGGAAACCTGATGTAATGATTCTTGTAAATTCCCCAACTGTATGTGTGTCGATCGCATGGAAAGATGCCTCAAATGCGTCAAGATTCAGTTTTGGATTGATTTCCATTTTTAATATTCCTCCTTAGTTGAAAGACCAGACCAGAGTCTAGTATGCAGTTCAGTTTTCTTTAAAAATATTATGTACGAAAACACTTGAAAAGTCAATGGTAATTTGCTATAATAAATAAGCTTGATTGGAATAATCAATATATGGGGGTAGATGGATAACTGGTGTGTCTCCTGGTCTTCAAAACCAGTGTGGGGCGTTAGGAGCGTCCTGGGTGGGTTCGATTCCCACATGCCCTCGCCAAAAAGAGAGGTTTTTGGGCGAAAAGCCTTAAAAAGATAAAGAGAAAAGCTGCTGTATTGTTTTTGGGGAAACAGTACGGTGGCTTTTCTCTTTTGACGTAAATCCTCTTGGACAGAATACTTATAGATAATACGGATAAGTAAAATGAGAAAAAATAGACAATCTGTAAAAATCAGACAGAACCGATGAAAAAAATAAATAGATTATATATAAAAAAGATATTGAATTTTCAAGTAAAATCATATAGACTATAGTACAGATCAATCACTAGACTAGATTCTAGTATTGAGTCCAACATGAAAAGTGAAAATCTATAAATGCTATTGAAAAAAATATATCTATTTGTTAAACTATAGTCAAATACGCGTAGGACAAGATAAGATATAGATTTCGACGTAGAGGAGAAAGGAAGAGAAGAGACATGGCAAACTTACAGATTTTGCTGCGTCAGCATGTAGGAGCTCCTTGTGCACCGGTTGTAAAAGCCGGAGACAGAGTAGAAAAAGGGACTCTGATTGCAACACCGACAGGCCTTGGAGCTAATATTTTTTCAAGTGCATATGGTGTGGTAGAAGACGTACTGGAAGACCGTATCATCATCAAGCCGGATGAAGAACAGAAGGATGAATATGTAAAGATTCCGGAAGGCAGCAAGCTTGATATGGTAAAAGCGGCAGGTGTTGTCGGAATGGGTGGCGCCGGCTTCCCGACAGGTGTAAAACTCGGAACAGATCTGCAGGGAGGATATATCCTTGTAAATGCAGCGGAGTGTGAGCCTGGACTTCGTCATAACATTCAGCAGCTGGAAGATGACTGTGCGAAAGTTATCCGCGGAGTAAAACACTGCATGGAGATTTCCAATGCATCAAAAGCTATTTTTGCAATTAAGAAGAAAAATGAAAAAGCAGTAAAGGCACTGCGCGAGGCATTAAAAGATGAAGAGGCGATTACAATCCACTTACTTCCGGATATTTATCCGATGGGAGAAGAACGTGCGGTTGTAAGAGAATGTCTTGGAATCGAACTGAATACAACACAGCTTCCGTCAGCAGCGAATGCAATTGTCTGTAATGTAGAAACACTTGCAAGAGTTGCGGAAGCAATTGAAGAGAGAAAGCCATGCTTTTCTAAGAACCTTACTGTTATCGGTAAGATCAATGGCGGTAATGAGCCACATGTATTTATGGATGTACCGGTCGGCACAAGCGTTGGGGAAATGATCGAACGTGCCGGTGGTATTGATGGTGTATATGGGGAAATCATCATGGGTGGTCCATTTACCGGACATGCTACTACAGAGGATGCACCGATCACAAAGACAACTGGTGGAATCATTGTTACAATTGATTTCCCGGATCTTCATGGTGCAAGTGTAGGTCTTTTGGTATGTGCCTGCGGTGGTAGCGAAGAACGTATGAGAGATATTTGTCAGAAGATGAATGGTGTAGTGAAATCAGTAGCCAGATGTAAACAGGCAATTGAAAACAAACCGGGAGCTCCGCTTAAATGCGAAAGACCTGGAAACTGTCCTGGACAGGCTAAGAATAATATTCAGTTCAAGAAGGATGGATGCGAGTACATTATTATTGGTAACTGCTCAGACTGTTCAAATACAGTAATGGGATCAGCACCGAAGATGGGACTTAAGGTATTCCACCAGACAGACCATGTAATGCGTACAATCGGACATCCACTTTACAGATATCTGCGTGTTTCAAAACAGGTAGAACAGTTACCGGAAGGTAAATAGATAAGTTGATACCTCGCTTCGGTGAGTGTATAAATAGTTAATTGAGTTATTGTTAAATTAACAAGGAGGAAATTATTATGTCAATTACAGCGGAAACCGCAAAAGAACATGCAAAAGATCCTGCAGTATTGTGCTGTAGAGCAGAAGGCGGCATTACAATCCAGGCTGCAAACCTTGAAGATCCGGCTATCTTTGATGATCTGGTAGATTCAGGACTTCTGAAACTTGATGGAACACTTACAATCGAACAGGTACTTGGAGCAAAGCTTGTTAAGACCTGCGATTCTCTTACACCACTTACAGCTGATCTTGTTGAAGGCGCAAAAGCACCTGCAGCAGAGGAAGCACCGGCTGAAGAAGCAAAAGAAGAAGTGAAAGAAGAAGCACCAGCAGTTACTGCAAATCCTACAGCAAGTGTACAGAAAGTTGGCGGCGTGTTAAAAATCCACATTGGAGAAGGCAAAGATATCGATATCGAAATGCCGATGGGTTTTAATAACGGTGTTGCAGTAGCGGAAGTACCGGCAGAGGTAGAATTACCGGCAGGCGTGGTTTCAGGCGCAACACCGACAAAAGAGCTGGAACCGAAAGTCGTAAGAAGCGTTACCAGAAAGCATTATAAAATTACAGAAGTAAAGCGTGGACCGGAGACAAAGATCGAAGGAACAACTCTTTACATCCGAGAAGGAATTGAAGAAGAAGCAGTTGCTTCACAGGAACTGGTTCATCAGTTAAAGATTGATATCATTACACCGGATCAGTACCATACTTATTCTAATACAATCATGGACGTACAGCCAATCGCTACAAAAGAGGGCGAAGACGAAATCGGTACAGGTACAACAAGAGTACTTGATGGCGTTATCATGATGGTTACCGGAACAGACGACAATGGTGTTCAGATTGGTGAATTCGGTTCTTCCGAAGGATACCTGGATGAAAATATCATGTGGGGACGTCCGGGAGCTCCTGATAAAGGTGAGATCTTCATCAAGACAGAAGTTATCATCAAAGAAGGAACCAACATGGAAAGACCTGGCCCGCTTGCTGCACATTCTGCAACAGACGTGATCACACAGGAAATCCGTGAAGCTCTGAAGAAAGTAGAAGACGAAAGCCTTGTAGTAGATACAGAGACATTCAATCAGGTAAGAAGACCTGGTAAGAAGAAAGTCGTTATCGTAAAAGAAATCATGGGACAGGGTGCTATGCATGACAATCTGATCCTTCCTGTGGAACCAGTCGGAGTACTTGGTGCAAGACCAAACGTTGACCTTGGAAACGTACCGATCATGGCATCTCCACTGGAAGTACTTGACGGATGTATCCATGCACTTACCTGTATCGGACCTGCATCAAAAGAAATGTCAAGACATTACTGGAGAGAACCACTGGTTCTTGAAACTCTCCATGATGAAGAAGTTGACCTTTGCGGTGTTATCTTTGTAGGTAGTCCACAGATCAATACAGAGAAATTCTATGTATCAAAACGTGTTGGTATGATGGTAGAAGCTCTTGATGTTGATGGTGCATTTGTTACAACAGAAGGATTTGGTAACAACCACATCGATTTCGCAAGCCATATCGAACAGATCGGTATGAGAGGAATTCCGGTTGTTGGACTTTCATTCTGCGCAGTACAGGGAGCACTTGTAGTTGGAAACAAATACATGCAGTACATGGTAGATAACAACAAATCTGAATCAGGAATCGAGAACGAAGTTCTTGCCTGCAACACGCTTTGCCAGGAAGAAGCAATCCGTGCACTTGCTATGCTGAAAGCTGGAATGGCTGGAGAAGAAGTGAAGAAGGCAGAAAGAAAATGGAATCCGAATGTAAAAGCAAATAACATCGAACTGATTTCAAAGACTATGGACAGAACAATTGAATTGGTTAAGAACGAGCAGTCACTGCCGATGAGCCAGAAGAGAAAAGAAAAATACGATTAAGGTGAATGACTATGAAATATGGCGATAAGATCATCTATATGGAAGGCGTAATCGTAGAGATCCATGATGGATGTGTTGGAATCGATTTGAAGGGACGATTAGGTTATCTGAAAATCCCGATGAGAATGCTGATTACGGATTATCCATTAGTGGTAGGACAGGAAGTTGGATGGAATATGAGTTTTGTCGAACAGCTTGGACCGGACGCCAATGAAAAATATGTTAGTAACCTGCAGACGTATCAGAGACGTCAGGAAGAAATGAAGTCTCATAAGAAGAATGATGAAGTGTAATTATATCAGGAGGAAATAGACATGAGTTTGACCGTTGTTAAAGGACTTCAGTCAGAAATCTTTGTTCCGGTAACTCCGCCGCCAGTATGGGCTCCGGTGAAAAAAGAACTGAAGGATATGACAATTGCCCTCGCCACAGCAGCAGGTGTGCACCACAAGGATCAGAAGAGATTCAACCTTGCCGGTGACTTTACCTGGAGAAAAATAACAGATAAAATGCCGTCAGATGAATTAATGGTATCTCACGGTGGATATGACAACAGTGATGTAAACAAAGACATCAACTGTATGTTCCCGATTGACCGTATCCATGAGCTTGCTAAAGAAGGATTTATCAAAGCATGTGCACCGGTACATGCCGGATTCATGGGTGGTGGCGGAAACCAGGAAAAATTCAAACATGAAACTGGTCCTGCCATTGCAAAGATGTTTGTAGAGGAAGGCGTAGACGCAGTTATCCTCACCGCTGGTTGAGGTACCTGCCACCGCTCTGCAGTTCTGGTGCAGAGAGCGATTGAAGCCGCAGGAATTCCTACAATTATTATTGCTGCGCTTCCGCCGGTTGTTCGTCAGACCGGTACCCCACGTGCGGTTGCTCCGCGTGTTCCTATGGGAGCTAACGCTGGTGAACCACACAACGTTGAGATGCAGACAGGCATTGTAAAAGCAACTCTGGAACAGCTCGTGAAGCTGGATACTCCAGGAAAAGTTGTTCCGCTGCCGTTTGAATATGTAGCGAAAGTATAATCAAATAGTAAAAAGGGGACATCCCCGGCAGGATTGGGGCGAAAGCTCTGATTTGCCGGAGATGTCCTTTTTATTTAACTGGATATTTTGATAAAATTTCCTGTTAGATAAAAGGTGCTATGTGCCTCAAATGTGCCAGGGCGCATTTGGGTTCAATTTAGAATTGAGGATGATTATATGGAGAAAGAAATAGATCTGCGCCGGCTTGTGATCAAAGCTTTCCATATTACTGAGGTGGAAGAAGGCGGAGAAAATAAAGTGACAGCATCTGGAAAGATGACGATCGAGAAGAAAATACTGGATGAAATTTTACCGAAATATCCACAGCTTTCCAAATTAGATGTACAGATTATAAGACCGGGAGAACATGACCGTTATACCAATACGATGATGGATATCATTCCGATATCGACCAAAGTACTTGGAAAGATTGGGGACGGGATTACGCATACGCTCACCGGCGTTTATGTAATCCTTACCGGTGTAGATGAAAACGGAAAACAGGCACACGAATTTGGGTCCAGTGAAGGCAATCTGAAAGAGAAGCTGTATCTGAACCGTGCGGGTACTCCGGGGGATGATGATTATATTGTGTCATTTGATGTTGTTCTGAAACCTGGAATGGGACAGGAAAGAGAAGGTGTACTTGTAGCCCACCATGCCTGTGACGAGTTTATCCAGATTTTCCGGGAACAGATGAAGAAGTTCAGGGGCGATCTCTGCACAGAGAGACATGAGTACCATGATGTGGTTCGCCCAGGAAAAAAACGTGTTTTGATTGTAAAACAGGTTGCCGGACAGGGTGCGATGTACGATACTTCGTTATTTGCAAAAGAGCCTTCGGGAACTGAAAACGGTCGCTCGATCATTGATATGGGAAATATGCCGGTGATCGTTACACCAAACGAATATCGTGACGGAATTATCCGTTCTATGCAGTAGGAGGTGCGATTATGGGAATTGGACCATCGACAAAGGAAACATCACTACACCATTTCAGGGATCCTCTTCTTGATGTGGTATCATCGGATGAAGATCTGGATCTGATGGGAATCATAATTGTTGGAACGCCGGATGATAATACAGATAAATTGCTTGTTGGAACCCGTGCGGCAGTATGGGCGGAAGCTATGCGGGCAGACGGAGTTATCCTGTCGTCCGATGGATGGGGAAACAGTGACGTAGATTTCGCAAATATGGCTGAACAGATGGAAATCAGAGGAATTCCGGTAACCGGGCTGAAATTCAGTGGTACAGTTGGCCAGTTTGTGGTAGAAAATGATCATCTGGGAGAAATTCTGGATATCAATAAAAGTGAAGAGGGCATTGAGACAGATGTACTCGGAGAAAATAATGTGACGGAGCTGGATGCGAAAAAGGTTACTGCAATGCTGAAGCTGAAAATGCGGAAAAATGAGAAGCGTTAAGGCTTTGAAATTTGAAGAAAACTGTCAAAAGTAAAGCTGGCAGGGAAAGAAGATATAGAAAAGTCCTGTTGAGAATCCGGATTCGATATTCAGATTCTGACAGGACTTTTGCTGTTTAATTTTCTGCGGTATCTTCGATAATATGGTTACGGATGATCGCGCGGATACTTTCGTTAAGATATGGCTTCAATTCTTCAAACGACATCGGATCGTTGTCCAGGATCGTGCTGTATGAAGTAGAACTTGCAAGTTCTATGATCAGAAACAGCATAGTTTCCGGTGCACGAAGTTTGATTGTCGGATGATCCAAAAGGATATTACTAAAATATGCAAGAATTTCACCCTCATCATCCTGCATATTATTGGTGATAGCCTGTCTGAAAATGCCCCAGCTGAGATTCTTAGAGATAAATCTCAGAATCAGTTTATTTTTCCGCATGGCATTTAAAACGTAATCTACAATAAAAATAATCTTATCTTCGAATTCGGGGATGTCGGCTGTCTCCAGAGCTTTGTGTGCTCTCTGGAAAAGTCGGCTGGCTGTCCGTGCGATCAGCCGGTCGCGTATCTCGTATTTGTCTGCAAAATATAAATAGAATGTTCCTTTCGCAACTCCGGCCTTTTTTGCTATATCGCTGATTGATGTTTTTTCAATTCCCTGATTCAGAAATAAATCGTATGCGCTTTGAAAGAGAGCATCCATTTTCTGATGCTTGTTTTCATCTACTTTTCCCATGATTCATTCCTCTTTTCCTTTGAATTATCTTTATTATAAAATCAAAATGACTCAGAGTCAACTTTTTTGTAGAAAAATATTGACTTGTGGTCATTTTTGAGTTATAGTAAGTGCGAGCTAGAAAATGACCAGTAGTCAAAAAGAAGAAAGCATACCGACAGGAAAGTCAGTAGAGGCTTACAGGAGGTTTTTAAACATGAAGAACAGGGAATACAGAGTATTAGTTACACTTGCACTTATGGCATCACTTGTAGTTGGAAATATTGCAGGAACATCTGTAAATGTACAGGCGGCAGATAATAAAGATAAAAGCACAGAGACAAAGAAAACAAGCGAAACAAAAACAAGCAGCAGCGCAACACCTGCAAAAGATGAGACTGTATATGTAAAAGTAGATGACGCAGGAAACCAGAAAGATGTTACGGTATCGGATCAGCTGAAAAATATTTCGAGTCTTGGAACAATCGATGATGTATCAGATTTGAAAGGCATCAAGAATGTAAAAGGTGATGAAACCTTTTCTGAAAATAACGGTAAACTGGTATGGCAGGGAGATAAGAAAGATATTTGCTATCAGGGAACAACAACTAAGAAGATTCCGGTAGGAATGAAGGTTACTTATGAACTTGACGGAAAGAAAGTCAGTGCAGATGATCTGGAAGGAAAGAGTGGACACTTAAAGATTCATTATGAATATCAGAATACAAGTGCTGACAGCGGGAAATACACACCATTTTTGATGGCAACCGGACTTCTGATGGATGGAGAGAAGTTTTCAAATGTAACCGTTGATAATGGAAAAGTAATCTCAGACGGTGACAGAGATATCGTGATCGGAATGGGACTTCCACAGTTGAAAGAACAGCTTACATCAGTAAGTAGCAAAGTGGATGACCTGGATATCCCGGATTCCTTTACAGTAGAAGCAGATGTGACAGATTACGAAAAAGTAGAAGCCGTTACAGTTGCAACAAACGAAGTGTTCAATGAAGTAGGTGCCGATAAATTTGACAGCCTGGATGAACTGAAGGATTCTATGACAGAACTTCAAGATGCATCGAACAAACTTGTCAGCGGCTCCGGAGAACTGAAAGAAGGACTGGATACACTGCTTTCTTCATCAGGAACATTGGCAAGTGGAGTAGATCAGCTGGCAAGCGGCGGAAAGGAACTGGCAAGTGGAACAGGAAGTCTGGTCAGTGGGGCAAACACATTGGCCGATGGAAGTAAGAGTCTTGCAAAAGGAACGAGTCAACTGGCAGATGGTACAGAAAGTTTGAAAACAGGGGCAGCACAGGTTGAGGCAGGAGCACAAAATGCCAGTGCGGGAGCAGCTAAACTTGAAAGCGGAGCAAAAGATCTGAATAATGGAATTGCACAAATGCAAAACCAGGTTGGTGCAGGTGTGGATTCTTTGAGCAGTGGTGCAGAACAACTGAATGGTGGAATTAAACAGGCTAAAGCCGGAGCAGAAAATCTGAAAAATGGAGCTGCAAGTGCTGCAGAAGGTGCGCAAAGTGTAAGTGGTGGAATTACACAGGCACAGACAGGAGCCAGCGGACTTGCGGACGGAGCGGCAAATCTTAAAAGTTCACTTGATCAGATTGCGGCAGGGAATGATAATTCAGCAATGATTGCAGCACTGGCAAGTCTTCTTGAGTCAGCAACACCGGAGCAGCAGGCTGTACTGAATAATGTTATAAGTGGACTTCAAACACAGCAGCAAGCTGTGAACAGCGGAATTACCCAGGCATCAGCAGGTGCGAATGAACTTGCAGCAGGTGCGAAAAATTTATCTGATAACCTCAAAAGCATCGGATCCGGAGCAAGTCAGGTTGCTGCAGGATTACAAAATATACAAGGAGGAGCCGGCTCGTTAGAAGAGGCACTGGAACTTCTGGGAGCTGGAGCAACAGAGCTTCAAGGCGGTGTTGGAAGTATGAAGACTCAGCTTACAGCTGGAACAAAACAGCTCTTAGATGGAAGTGGAAATTTACTTGCAGGAACACAAGATCTGAATTCGGGACTCGGAACATTAAGTGCCGGAGCTTCACAAGTAAGTGCGGGAAGTGCTACTTTAAATACGAATATGAAGACAGCAAATGCCGGAGCACAGACTGTTGCAAATGGATCTGGTCAGCTTGCAGCAGGTGCACTTAAACTTGACAGCGGAGCTGCCGCACTTTCGACAGGTCTTAACACTCTTCAGAGCAACATAGCACCATTGATTTCCGGTGTTGAGAAACTTGATTCTGGCGCAGCCGAATTAAACAGTGGTATGATTCAGTTTAATGAAGAAGGAATTAAAAAGCTTGTAAGCGTATTTGATGGCGATATTGATGAACTTCTTAATAAAGCAAATGAACTTCTTGATGCATCTAAAGAATATAAGAACTTCTCTGGAATTGCAGATGGAATGGATGGAAGCGTGAAGTTTATTTTCGTGAGTGAAAAATAAAGTATAATAAAGAGCGGCTGGGAAATCATATAATCGATTTTCCAGCCGCTCTTTGAAAATATTCCTGTGAATGGAATTAATATCTCAGTTGAATCCCCTGCTCCTCAATCCAGTCTTCGAGTTCATCCTGGGAATCAGCGGCCCATTCGGAGTTGGAGCCTGCTTTGAATTCATCTTTCAGATCTTCCTGCACCAGCTCTTTTGAAAATACGGGTTTCTCGTCTGTACGGGGATCTTTCGGGTTATCTATCGGTCTTGAACTACTCATATTTTCACGTCTCCTTTACTTTTGGAAAGAAAAAACATGACCCCTCGAGGTCATGTCTTTTCTTTTTGGTATGTCATTGAGAGGTTTTTCCTCGTTGCATTGCAGTTTGCCTTATATACAAAGCTGGGGAATGCTCCTACAAAGAGGATGTATATATAAATTGGAGTTTTATCATTGCAAGATCATTCTTGGGGGAAACGACCGGCAACAATATAACTGCAATAACAACCAATGTTGTAGCTTAATCAAGTCTTTATTAAAAAGCGGTATCCTTGTGTTGGAAACCGCCCTTGGTTTAGCTCTCTGATTAAGTTGGTTACACTATATCACTTTATCACGGTAGTGTCAACAAGAAAATGGTAAATTTATGAATAAATTATGCACTAAAATCTGTACAAAGCGGTCAAGCGTAAGTCTACTGTAGATTAGCGGTACTGGATCAGTTCCTGGACAGGTTTACGTGCTGGTGCGGTCGGTTGGATGGCTGGATGACCGATCGCAATCAGGGCAGATACATTCAGAGTATCGTCAAGACCAAGTAGTTCTTTTACCTTTACCTCATCGAAAATACCCATGACAACCGAACCGATTCCGCATTCATGAGCAGCGAGCTGGAAGGTCTGCGCAGCGATACCGGCATCAAACATTTCCCATTTATCCTTTTTTGAGGTGGAATAAGCTCCGTCCTTTTCGTAACCGCTTTTCCCCGGAACGGAAGCGAGAACAACCAGTACCGGTGCACCAAGAATGATGCCTGTATTCCATTCAAATCCCATAACAGCTTCTCTGGCAATCCTGTCTTTGAGAGCTGTTTCTTCTATTATAATGTATCTTGCTGTCTGCGTATTCTTCCAGGATGGAGCGTAGGCACTTGCTCCTACGATTTTCTCAATCACTTCATGTGAGACAGGCTCCTCTGTAAATTTGCGGATCGTTCTTCTTGTTTTGATTGCATTTAATACTTCGTTGTTCATGGTAAAAATCCTCCTGTTCTTTTTTTGTTTTTATCGCAAACGCCGCAGCCTTGTATACCGGACGCATTGCCTGCCTACATCTGTTTCCGCACAATCCGATACTCATCGCCGAGCTGGTAGTACGGACAGTTGTAAAATTTATCCTGCAGAAAACGTGCCATCTCATCCTCATCGAGATCCACCTCGCAGGTGTAGCACTCATAATCCTCATCATACACAAAATTACCGCACGACTCACAGCTTGTGGCCATCTGGCGGGAGTGCTTTTTCTTTTGTGCATGGGGTGTTGGTTCTATCATATGGCAATTCCTCCCATTTCTTACACTTCGCTTTTCCGTTTCGGCGCTTCCGGCAGAGGAAGAATTTCTATTTTTCATCCACAACCTGGAAAGTGTAGAACTTCAGGTAATAGGACTCATCCGCCGCCCACAGAATTGGGTGATCCGGAGCCTGGGTGCGGTATTCTACCTGACGGAGACGTTTGTGGACGTTGTGAGCCGCCTGGTTGATGGTTTTTGTAAAGAGTTCGTAGTCCATAAAGTGGGAACACGAACAGGTGCACAGATAGCCACCGTCTTTGACCAGTTTCATGCCGCGCAGATTGATTTCACGATATCCCTTGATTGCGTTTTTGATAGAGTTTCTTGATTTTGTGAAGGCCGGCGGGTCAAGGATAACGACGTCGAATTTTTCTCCCTCTTTTTCAAGACGCGGCAACAGTTCAAAGACATCCTCGCACACGAAAGATGCTACGTTTTCCAGACCATTTAAGGCTGCGTTTTTCCGTGCCTGCTCTACACCGAGCTCTGATGCATCAACGCCGATAACTTCCTTTGCTCCTGCATATGCCGCATTCAGTGCAAACGACCCGGTATGGGTAAAGCAGTCGAGCACTCTCGCGTCCTTGCAGAGCTTCTGCACAGCCAGACGGTTGTATTTCTGATCCAGGAAGAAACCAGTTTTCTGGCCGTCCTTGACATCGACGAGATAGTGGACACCATTCTCGACGATTTCCACGCTGGTGTCAAACGGCTCGGAGAGAAATCCTTTCACACGCTCCATGCCCTCCTGCTCACGCACTTTTGCATCGCTTCGCTCAAACACGCCGCGGATCTTAACCCCGTCAGCTGCCAGAACCTCCTCCAACAGGCGGATAATCGTCATTTTCATTTTGTCGATACCAAGTGCCAGCGACTGAACGACCAGCACATCGGAGAATTTATCCACTACGAGTCCCGGCAGGAAGTCTGCCTCGCCAAAGATCAGGCGACAACTCGATGTGTCCGTCACTTTTTTGCGGTACTCCCAGGCATCCTGCACTCTTTTTCTCAAAAATGCTTCATCGATTTCCTGGTCGATATTTCTTGTCATCATACGGATGCGGATTTTGGAATGCTCATTGATGAAACCTCGTCCCATCGGGTATCCGTCAAAGTCGCGCACCAGCACGATATCTCCGTTTTCATATGCTCCTAAAATCGAAGCGATCTCATTATCAAAAATCCAGGCTCCGCCCTGCTTTAAGGCGCGGCCCTCTCCTTTTTTCAGTGTTACAACTGCGTTGCTCAAAAGTTTTTCCTCCTTAAAACAATATAGTTAGTCATATCTAATCATAGACAAATGTGTTTTGCTTGCATTCTCAAAACCGCGCTTCCAGCGCTTTTTGCTGCTGCACAGCTCCTTTTTGCACGAGTGAACTATAACGTCAGATTCCTCTTCCGTCAAACTCCGGAATGAAACTCTCCTCAGCCACCGGGCCTTCCTGTAAAAAGGCGTTGGTGACGCCGAGGGAAAACGTATAGTCCAGCAGACGCTCATACTCCCGCTTTGTCGTTTTCCGGTTCAGCGGACTTATGTTTTCCACCTGCGGAAGCGGCGTGTACTGGCTCATGAGGCTCAGCCAGACGGTATCGCCGTACATCTCATAGACGTATTTTACCACAGCTTTTGCATTTTTTACAGCACCGGGCAGCAATAAATGGCGCACAATCACACCTTTTTTCATCAGACCATTCTCATCGAATACAGCCTCTCCTGTCTGACGCACCATTTCCGCCAGCGCCCGTTTTGCTGTTTCCGGGTAATCTTCTGCCCGCGAGTACACTTTTGCAAGGGAGGAGTCCATATACTTAAAATCTGTCAGATAAATATCGATCAGCCCATCCAGGGCCTGCAGGGCTTCCACGCTCTCATACCCGCCGCAGTTATACACAACCGGCACGGTAAGTCCCTTTTTCTTTGCCTGAAAAAGTGCCTCCCGGATCTGCAGCACGTAGTGGCTTGGTGTCACAAGATTGATATTGTTTGCATTCTGTGCCTGCAGCTCCAGAAAAATGTCCGAAAGCCGCCCGATCGAAATCACTTTTCCACTCTCCATCTCCGCAATATGATGGTTCTGACAGTAAACACACCGCAGATTACATCCGGAAAAGAAAACCGTCCCCGACCCCGTCGTCCCGGAAATACACGGCTCCTCCCAGAAATGCAGTGCAGCCCGCGCCGCCGCAACCCCGGAGGGCGCCTTACAATATCCCGTCTTTCCATGCTCCCGGTCCGCTCCGCACTTCCGCGGACAGACCCGGCACCGGCTCATCTCCAGTTCCAAATCCTGCATCGTATTTCTCCCTTTTCTCTTTAGAAAAAAGCCGTGTCTCCGGAAAATAGTTCTTCCACAGACACAGCTTTCATATTTCTATGCGTCAATTAATATGCCAAAATTTCATATCCATCTTCTGTTACCGCAACCGTAACCTCCCACTGGGCTGACGGTGCGCCGTCCTCAGTGTAGACAGTCCAGTCGTTGTCGGAGTCGATGAAGATCTCATCCGTTCCGAGATTGATCATCGGCTCAATGGTGAATACCATACCCGGTACGAGCAGCATTCCGGTATCTCGTCTTGTGACATAGCTGACGAACGGATCCTCATGGAACTCCAGACCGACGCCATGGCCACCGATATCACGGACAACTTTATAGCCCTGGCTCTGGGCAAATTCATTGATCACCGCGCCGACATTGCCGAGGCGGTTGAACGGGCGTACTTCAGAGAGTCCAAGCTGTACGGCTTTTAACGTATCTTCCACCAGCTTCTTCGAAACATCATCTACATCGCCGATGCAGAACATACGGGAAGAATCGGAAAAATATCCCTTATAAATAGTAGAGACATCGACATTGATGATATCTCCGTCCTGCAGAATTTCCTCTTCGTTCGGAATTCCATGGCATACCGCATCGTTGATGGAGGTACACACGCTCTTCGGAAATCCTTCATAATTCAGCGGTGCTGCAATTCCGCCGAGTTCTTTTGTCTTTTCTGCGACCAGACGGTCGATGTCTTCCGTACTCATGCCTGCATGAATGTTTTCGGCCACATAATCCAGAACTGCAATATTGACAAGACCGCTTTCACGAATTCCATCGATCTGATCCGGTCTTTTGATAATTTTCTTCGGCGGAATTTTCCATCCCTTTAATTTATAAGAATTGATTTTCTCATCCAGCGCCAGATGGCAGTCTTTGTACTTCTTCCCGCTGCCGCACCAGCAGGGATCATTTCTTCCAATTTTTACATGCATGTTTCTTATCTTCTTTCCTAATAAATTATATCCTGATTCGAACCTTTGGTGCTTGACGCTGCATACGCAGCTATCATGATCGCCATTCGCCGCTCGCGATGAACAAGCATTGCTTGCTCCCTCTCGCTAACGCTCATTATATCATGTTTGATAAAAATTTACAGCACTTTGAAATCAACATTTGACATTATTGGTACAATTTACTATAATAATAAATGGAAAACATATATTACATATATGAAGGGAGACTTAATTATGACACTCGACGAAATTAAAGTAGTTGGTATTGCTGGTGCAGGTACAATGGGCGCTTCCATGGCTCAGATTTTCGCACAGTATGGTTACACAGTTATCATTTATGATGCATTTGAAGCAGGTCTTGAAAGAGGTAAACATCTTGTAGAGATCAACCAGGCAAGCTTAGTTGAAGCTGGTGATATCACAGCAGAGCAGTCTGCTGAGATCAAGACAAAGCTCAGCTTTACAGGCGATATCAATGGTCTTAAAGACTGCGATATCATCGTTGAATCCGTTCTTGAAAGACTTGACGTTAAACAGGATTTCTGGGTAAAGGCAGAATCTGTTGTATCCCCTGACTGTATCCTTGCTACTAACACATCCGGTCTTTCTATCAACAAGATTTTCGCTAACTGCAAAGATAAGACAAGAGCTTGCGGTATGCATTGGTTCAACCCACCTCACATCGTTCCTCTGATCGAAGTTATCAACAACGATGAGACAAAGCAGGAAATCGCTGATACAGTTTACCAGCTGTCCTTAAAGATTGGCAAGAAACCTATCTACGTTAAGAAAGATGCTCTTGGCTTCATCGGCAACAGAATTCAGGCTGCTATCCTTCGTGAAGCTGTTTACATCGTTGAAC
>ERZ894226.78-NODE-78-length-82065-cov-8.280259_pt1 | contig 82065 bp, 72 predicted proteins | sample MGYA00380294_ERZ894226 | MGnify/ENA primary metagenome ERZ894226 (study PRJEB32331, sample SAMN06328434) | human gut metagenome | biome: human gut microbiome; feature: stool | host: Homo sapiens | collected 2014-10-29 ... | reverse complement strand
TTGTCGTGTTGTTGACCGTCCGAATCACGTCATTCAACAATTTGTTGCGGTTGGTTGCTGTCACTGCCAGATCCGCCTCATATTCGTTCTTAGTGTCGCCGTCTGGCTTTTCCCAAGCTACGTCAACCAAGCGTTGACCTTCTGTCTCAGCAGCGCGTAAATTAGGGCAACCTAGACGGTGAACTGATACACCGCGGCCCTTGGTTACATAACCAATTACTTCATCACCAGGTACGGGTGTGCAGCAACGGCCTAACCGAACCAGCAAATTATCAACACCTTGAATAACAATCCGATCTTCGCCGTGCTGTGGCTTTTCCTTGGCACGCTTTGAATCGTTCTCAATTGTCTGATGTTCTTCCAAAATAGCCCGTTGTTCAGCAACCTGACGTGCTTCTTCCAGTTCTGCACGTTTCTCTTCAGTAAACTTATTTGCGACACCTTGAGGCTTCAAGTCACCAAAGCCGAGTGATGCATACATATCATCAACACTCAAGAAATGTAACTTTTCGGCCGACTTCACTTCGTTTTCAGCTGACATCAATTCATCAACATCAAAACCTTCCTCGTTGAGCCAATCAGCCACCATCTTCTTGCCGGCTGCAATGTTCTCCGCTTTATCTTGCTTGCGGAAATACTGCTTGATTTTATTACGAGCGCGACGTGTTGAAACCAAATTCATCCAGTCACGGTTTGGCTTAGCATTTTGTGAGGTCACAATCTCAACAATATCACCCGTCTTAATTGGGTAATCAAGCGGCACCATGCGGTCGTTAACCTTAGCTCCTGTTGTGTGATTACCAACATTTGTGTGGATACTGTACGCCATGTCTAATGGTCCTGCCCCCTTGGCAAGTTCAATAACATCGCCCTTTGGCGTAAAGGCGAACACTCGGTCAGTAAACAAATCACCCTTTACAGACTCCATGAAATCGTCCGCATCGCGAGCGTCTTCTTGTAATTCCAAAATTCCTTGAATCACATTCAGCTTTTGCTGATCGGCATTTTGAACATCGGCACCCGCAAAATTACCTTCTTTATACGCCCAGTGTGCAGCAACACCAAATTCGGCAACTTCATGCATCTGGTACGTACGAATTTGAACTTCAAGTGGACGACCACCTGGTCCAATCACTGATGTGTGTAGCGATTGATAACCATTGGCCTTTGGCAACGCGATATAATCCTTAAAGCGACCTGGCATCGGCGTCCAACGGGCGTGGATAGCTCCCAAAACAGCGTATGTCTCCGGAATCGTATCTACCAGCACACGAATCGCCAACAAGTCGTAAATTTCGTCGAACTTTTTCTTTTTGTCAACCATCTTCCGATAGATTGAGTAAATGTGTTTTGGCCGACCATACACTTCAGCATGCTTCAAATGTAATTCAGTAATTGCGTGTTCAATGTCATCAACTGCTTGGTCAACAATCTCTAACCGTTCTTGGCGTCGTAATTGCATTGACTTCGCAATGTCGTGATAGGCTTCTGGTTCTAGATAGCGCAACGACATATCTTCCAGCTCCCACTTAATCGTCATAATTCCCAAACGATCAGCAAGTGGTGCGTAAATTTCCAACGTTTCCGATGCAATCCGCTTCTGCTTTTCCTCACGCAACGCACTCAATGTGCGCATATTGTGCAGACGGTCCGCCAATTTCACAATGATGACACGAATGTCATGTGACATCGCCAACAGTAATTTACGGTGATTTTCAGCTAGTTGCTCCCGTGATGATTTGTATTCAATCTTTGAAAGTTTTGACACCCCATCAACAATAACAGCAACATCATGACCAAACTCACGCTCGACATCTTCTAAAGTTGCATCTGTATCTTCAACAACGTCATGCAAATATCCCGCCACTACTGTATCCGGATCCATATGTAAGTCAGCCAAAATACCTGCTACTTGGATAGGATGAATGATGTAAGGTTCACCAGACTTACGCTTTTGTTCTTGATGGAGATTGCACGCAAAATCATAGGCTTTATCAACCTTTTTAACATGCTCCTCATTCATATAGCCGGCAACCAAGTCGTGCACTTCTTGTGCGGTTAACACTTTTGCTTCTGCCATAGATTTATCCTCTGTTTTCCAGATCAACACCGATTGGGATTCATACCCGCAGCATCTAATCCGTATTTATCCACCTGGATAGTTATTGTCTATTGTAACGCACTTTATCCGGCTTTTGATAGCCCTTTGTATTACAGCTTGACGACAGTGTTCGTTTTTAGCCAAAAAAACGACCTATCGTCTGATAAGTCGTCCGAATTGTTCTTAGTCTAACTGAAATACAACATTATTAGCTCCTAAAATCTGTTGTAAGGCATTTAAGGTGTCATCCCCATCGGTTAACCAATTTTGTTGGCCAAGTGCTAACTTTTTACCCGTCGCCTCATAGACCGCCAAAACTGGATTCTGGCCATGATGTGACTGAATCACAACATTTAACGCGTCAAGCGCGCCTGCTGCCTCAGCGGCTGCTGTTATTTTCAAATACCACCGCCCAGTCGCCCGACTAGTTAGCGTTTCCGGTTGACCTTGACTATTGGCACCACTAAAGCGTTTAATGGCTTCTCCCGCATCCATCACCGTATTTGCCACGATTTGGATGTCGTCACGCCCGCGTTGCTGTTCGACTTTACCCGTCACAACGAGTACTTTTTCCGGTTCCAATAATGCTGCTGATCGCATAAACAATTGTGGGAATAACGTGATAGAAATCGAACCTGTTAGGTCCATCCCATCAACAAATGCCATTTGATCCCCTTTTTTAGTGCGAATCTTTTTGACATTTTCAACATACACAATAATCGTTGCCTGGTTCATTCCTACTGCCAGCGAGGCAATATCCAAACGCTTATTCTCAGGTATCGCGTTTAAGTACGGTTCGATTGGGTGACCACTAAGATAAACGCCCAAATACTCACGTTCATAACCCAATTTTTCTGCCGCTGGCAATTCATCAACTTCCCGTACTTTCGGCGTCAGCGACGCAAAGAGCGACATCGATTCACCGGCTAAACCAACCGCGTCGATGAACCCGCGCAATGATGCCAGAATTGAGGCACGGTTGTAACCAAACTCATCCAAGGCACCCGCATACACTAACGGTTCCAATTGTTCAGCTTTTCGATATTTGCTCTCTAAACGACCAATTAAGTTACCCAAATCTTTAAACGCCCCATTTTCCTGACGCTCACGCAGAATTGATTCACGAAAATCTCGGCGCATACCACTAATCGAAGCCAAACCCATTTGTAAGGCACCCGCTTTATTCATCGAGTAGCCTTGCCAAGAGTGATTAATACTTGGGCCTAGTAAAGTCACTCCCGAAGCTTTTGCCTCTGCAATGTATGTACTGACCTTTTTCTTATCCGCAATGGCATCATTCAAAACCGCTTTATAAAAAGCCGCTGGATAATGCGCCTTAATATAAGCAAGTTGAAAGGCTAACTTCGAATAAGCAACCGCGTGGGAGCGATTAAACCCGTACTGTGCAAACGTCTCGATATAACCGAACACCTGCTCAGCGACCTGACTATCGTGTCCTTTTGCAACAGCCCCATTAACGAAATCTGTCTTCATGGCCGCAATTTTTGCGCCATCCTTCTTAGACATCGCACGACGCAACAAATCGGCACCACCTAGTGAGAAGCCCGCAAATTGTTCGGCAACACGCATAACCTGCTCTTGGTACACAATGATGCCATAGGTTGGCGCTAAAATATCAGCCATACTTTGGTCAGGTACGTCTTGAGCTTCTTGACCATGTTTACGGGCCACGAAATGCGGAATGTTCTGCATTGGTCCAGGTCTGAAAAGCGCATTCGCGGCGACAATGTCCTCAAAGCGATCGGGCTGTAGTTGCCGCAAAATATTCTTCATCCCGGCCGATTCAAATTGGAAGACCCCATTTGTCATTCCGTGCCGGAATAATCTTAACGTCGCGTCGTCATTTAAATCAATCGTCGCAATATTGAAATTAGCACTGTCTTCTTGTTTCTGGATTTCACGTAGCGCAATGTCCAAAATATTTAAATTCGACAATGCCAAGAAATCCATTTTCAAAAGACCAAGCGCTTCTACCGGTCCCTTTGGCAATTGGGTCACCAACCGACCATCTTCACCCAGTTGCACTGGCATTGTATCAACCAATGGATCGGCTGACAGCACAACACCTGCTGCGTGCAAAGATGAATTACGTGGCAGCCCTTCTAGCTTACGGGCTGTCTCGTAAAGTAACTCACCGTCCACTGGCACATCAATGAGGGCATTGCGGAACGGCTGTGATTGTTCATAGGCTGCCGTTAAATCAGCAGCATCCCGTGGCATCGCCTTTGATAGTGTGTCAATTTGACTAGGATTTAGTCCAAACACACGGGCGACGTCACGAATAACTGCACGTTGGGCCATAGTCGAGAACGTAATAATTTGCGCTACCCGCTCATGTCCATACTTTTCATGCAGATAGGCAAGCACCTCTTCACGGCGGTTATCTGGAATATCAATATCGATATCCGGCATTTGTGCACGTTCAGGATTTAAAAATCGCTCAAACAATAAATCATACGCAATTGGATCAACATCCGTAATCCATAGCGTATAAGCAACCAATGAACCCGCGGCTGATCCACGACCAGGTCCCGTCCGAATCGCTTGCTTATGTGCAAAATTAATCACGTCCCAAACGATTAAGAAATAATCCGCGAACCCTAAGTCAATAATAACCGCTAACTCTTCATCCAACCGTTGCCGATAAACAGACGCATCAACATCAAGCCCATGCAATCGATTTTTCAATCCCGTTTGGGCTAAAGTTCGTAAATAATCAGCGGACGTCTCACCATTCGGTGTCGTAAAAGCAGGCAACGTCACAGCCGACTTCACCAACTCAAAATCAGAGTGTTCAGCAATCCAATCGGTATTCGCAACTGCTTCGGCTAGACCAGCCGTTTCAAACGATGCTTGCCATTCACTGACAGTCGGCAAATACGCTGTGGCCGGTTCTCTCTGTGCCTGGCCAACATTCGTAATGACCTCACCTTGCCCCAATTTTTGAATCACCTGCGCAGCAAATTGATCACTTGCGTCAGCATAAGTTACTTCCGCCATCGCTAATAAACGGGCTCCCGTGGTGTCAGACAATTGTTTCATAGCAGTTAACAATTCTGGGCGCATTGTTGGTGTTACACCCAGAAATACATGGTCAGCTGTTGAAGCGGTAATCAACGTTTGAATCATTGTCAATGCCCGTTCCGGTTCTGCCCCTAGTAAAACCGACAATTCACCAACGGCAGGCAAAATCACATATAAGCCTGATAAAAATTGCGCAATATCCGCAAACGAGGTGGTGTCATGGGTTTGTATATAGCTGCTAATCGCCAAAAGGTGGTGATACCCCGTTTGGTTTTCAACTAAAAAGACAATCGGATAAGGTTGTGATGTCACAAGGCCGTGTAACGTGGCTGTTAAGCCCAAAATCGGCTTAATATCGGCTGCCTTCGCTGCGCGATAAAAATTATCCATGCCATACAAGACATTGTTATCCGTAATTGCCACAGCGGTGTAGCCCTTTGCCTTGGCAGATTTAACTAATTGGGCCGGCATCATTGGACTTTGTAACAAACTAAAGGCTGTCTTTGTCTGTAACGGTACCATTGTGGGCTCCTTTCCGAACATGTTCGTTCAAATTCGTTTTAACTTAATTTCATTATAGCGATTTGCATAACAAAAGACCACCCGCAGAACGTGAGTGGTCTTTAGAGTCGTGTAATCAACTGTTAGTCTTCAGCGTGAGCTGCATCCTTAGGCGCAGCAGACTTTGAAATAGCAGCAAATGCAATCGCACCGATTGCACCAATCACCATCGCAAATAGAGACGTTGCAGTTGCGTTGTATGAAGTTCCTTCCAAGGCGCTACCGATGTAACCGATAATTTCGCCAAGGATGAACGTCCAAAAGAAAGTTACGACGTACTTCATTTTTTCTACCTCTTAGCCTTTTCTGGCCAAAATGATTTTACTGTCACAGTTTACGCCTATTCTAACCATTTGTCACTTTTTAAACTGTTCCAAATGGCTAACATTTATCGGCGCGTGTATTTCACAATCCGCCAATCATAATCATTATCTGCATCAGCGCGTCCAGAGGCAATCTCTTCGGCAATCCATACCGTTTGATCCACCGGCGGCATGAGAACATCCCCCATAAAATCAGTATCTAAATAGGTGACGTACAAGATATCAGCCACTGGTAAGTAGCTATCATAAATGGCCTTACCGCCAATAACCGCCAGTTTCATGCCTTTTTCATCGGCAATCTGCTCCGCTTCGGCCATTGTATAGACTTTTTCAAAACCGGCAGGCACATCCAACATTTCATCATGCGTTAACACCATGTTGATTCGCTCTGGCAAGGCACGCCCGCCAAAGCTCAGCATGGTGTTGCGACCCATCAAAGCAACTTGATGAATCGTTTGTTCCTTAAAAAACTTCATATCAGCTTTCTGTCGCCATGGAATCGAGCCATTTAATGCAATTGTGCCATTATTAGTCTGTGCCCAAATCAAAATCTTTTCAGCCACTATCGCTTACCCCTCTACGCGTTCTGACAATTCTTCCCAACGCATCATCTTATCTTCGAGCGCTTGGTTTGTCTCATCTAATTGTGCCTGTAACTCACTCAACTTACCAAAATCAGCCCCATTTTCGACCATGTCAGCCTCAATTTGACTAATCTTACCCTCAAGTTCAGCAATGTCATCCTCAATCGTTTCCCACTCTTTTTGCTCAGACCAGGTCAACTTCTTTTTCTTAGGTGCCTCGACAACCGGTTTCTTTTCTGCAGTGGGCTTAACTGGCTTTGGTGCATCCGTCGTCGGCGCCCCAAATTCAGCTAGGTAATCGCTAAACATGCCCCGGTAACGCGTAATGCGGCCGGCGCCTTGGAAGATAATCAATTGGTCGGCTACCTTGTCCAAGAAGTAACGGTCGTGGGAAACGGTAATGACCGTGCCTGCAAATGAACGCAAGTAGTCCTCCAAAACGGTCAACGTACCAATGTCCAAGTCGTTAGTTGGCTCGTCCAACAGCAACACGTTCGGCTGTTGAATCAACAGCTTCAATAGGTACAAACGACGCTTCTCACCACCTGACAATTGGCGAATCAACGTGCCGTGCATGAAGCTTGGGAACAAGAATTGCTCCAAGAGTTCAGCAGCCGATACAACGTTACCGTCACGGTCAGTCACTTCTTCAGCAACTTCGGATAGGTACGCCAACATGCGCTTGTCCTCAGGAATTGGTTCCGTCACTTGTGTGTAGTAAGCCATCTTAACCGTCTCACCGATTTCAATCACACCAAAATCTAGTTGCTGAACACCCGCAATTGCATTCAACAACGTTGACTTTCCAGTCCCGTTTGGCCCCGTAATCCCAATGCGTTGGTTGGCTTGAATCAATTCATTAAAATCATCCAAAATGACACGGCCATCAAAGGCCAAACTGGCATGTTCAATGTTGATAACCTTCTTACCCAAGCGTTGCTGTCCCATGTTCACTTCAACATCGCCTTCAACTTGACGGGTACCTTGTTGTGCTGCCAAGTCAGCAAAGGCATTTTCGCGAGCCTTTTGCTTCGTAGAACGGGCCTTCGCACCTGTACGCATCCAAGCCAATTCCTTCTTGTAAAGTTGGGCAGACTTGTGTTCAGCAACCGCTTCGGCCTCAACACGTTCAGCCTTAGAGGTCACATACTTCTCATAGTTACCAATGTATTCGTACAACTTACCAAATGACATTTCGAAAATGCGGTTCGTCACGATATCCAAGAAGTAACGATCGTGGGTAACCGTCATCACAGCACCCTTGTAATCAGACAAGTACTTCTCCAACCACTCAATAGAATCAAAGTCCAAGTGGTTAGTTGGCTCGTCCAACAGCAACAAGTCAGGCGCTTGAATCAACACTTGGGCTAAACCAACACGCTTACGTTGTCCACCGGACAAAGCCGACACAGGCAAATCCAAATTAGGCAAATGCAATTGCGTCAAAATCGTCTTAACCTCAGACTCCGCTACCCAAGCATCTTCTTGCGTCATTTGTTGTTCCAACTTCGTGTAACGGTTCAACAATTTCTCATCAGTTGGATTAGCTGAATACGCCTCCAAAGCGGCCTCGTAGTCTCGAATCAATTGGAACACTGGTTGAGCACCAGCGAAAATAGCTTCCATCACTTTCTTATCGCCATCAAGTGGTGGCTCTTGTTGCAAATAACCGATTGTATAGTCATTTGGTGTATTAATTGATCCACTGTCGGCAGGATTCAAGCCCGAAATGGCGTTCAATAACGTCGTCTTGCCAGTTCCGTTTACCCCGACAATTCCGACACGGTCACCCGTTTCGATTAGGAAAGAAACTTGGTCAAGCAAGGTCTTCTCACCATAAACACTCTTTAAATCAGTCGCACGTAATTGCTTCATCGTTTACTTCTTCGCTTTCTCTGCCATTGTTTGTGCCTCTGCCAAAAGCACATCATGACTATTGTTCAGGTCACCCGCAACCACTTTTTGCTCAAGCGTTGCCAGAATCTTACCAAATAACGGCCCTGGCTGCATCCCCAATTCCTTGGTTAGGTTACCACCGTTAAAGGCTAACTCACCCTTATTTTTTATCTTCAAATCTTCATAGCGTGACTTAAGCCCCGCGACATCAACAACCAGTTCACTCAACTTAGCAACCGCTAACACGTTGTCGATGGCGTTACCAGCTTCGTACAAATCCCAGGCCGCGACATCACCTAATCGGAGCTTATTGAGCAACTTAATTGAAGCCTTGATTGTCTTAACCATATCATTAGATTGCTTCCACTTTTTCAAGAAAACAACCGCATCTTCTGGTGTTAGGCCAAGCTCAAATACCAATAGTGTCCACGCTGCCACGTCATTTTGAGGTTGCGCATCTGCTAATAGTTCCGCATAACCAATCAAATCAATATCAACCACCTCAAGGCCGGGCATATACTGATTTAAATTCGTTGCAATCATTTCCAACAGACCGTAGCGAGCCGCCTTACCTTGTAGCAACTTGGTGAACTCTACGTTTGTTCGTTCGATTGCAATGTTAGCTAATAATGGCGCATTGTCCTTGATAGCTTGCAATGTGGCTGCTTCAATTTTGAAGTCTAACTGTGCTGCGAAACGAACTGCCCGCATCATACGTAGCGCATCTTCATGAAAACGCTCTTCCGCTTCGCCAACGGCGCGTAAAATATGATTGTCCATGTCTGACAAACCATCAAACATATCAATAATTTCGCCGTCCTTGGTCAACGCAAAGGCGTTAACCGTGAAATCACGGCGCTTTAAATCTTCTGCTAAGGAACGAACAAACGTCACCTCATCCGGACGACGAAAATCTGTATAGGTCGACTCCGTTCGGAAAGTCGTTGTTTCATATCCTTGACCGTGATCCAGAATCATGACTGTGCCATGTTCGATCCCCGTATCCACCGTTCGCTCAAACAAAGCCTTCACTTCCTCTGGATACGCCGATGTGGCAATATCCACATCGTGAATTGGCTTACCCAACAACGTATCGCGGACTGATCCGCCGACGAAATACGCTTCAAAGCCAGCCGCCTCAATCGTTTCTAAAATTGGCAATGCCGCAACGAACTCTGCCGGCATATTCTCTAACTTCATTTCAAAGGTCCTCCTTGGACTTACTCGTTCTTTAAGTATACCAGGAATTTGTTGTTAATTTGGCGTACCGTAAACTAAACAAGGTTCATATCAAGGTTATAAAGCAATTGAGATTAGATAGCACAGTAGCTCTCATTACTATGGACAACGAACTATACACAAACAGTAGCTGATTTCACATTGTGAAATCAGGCTCCAAAATATTGAGTACTGATGACTTCTCATTCACAAGACCGGTTGATGGCGCCTTTTTTTAATGCAAAAATAAAAAGGTACATAACTATTGAAATCGAAAAGGCTAGCTGCTCACATTAAGAACAGCTAGCCTTTTCGTTAAGGTAAGAATATTAATAAGGCCGATCCGTATACAAAATACTTATAGACGTTTTTCCCACTTAATTGTAAATATGAACCATTACTTTTAATAATATAGGCTGATAGTATAACGACCAGCATGTCTAAAATTATTCCTGATACGCCGTAATTTAATCCATCTCCTATAATATTAAGTATGCGTAGTGCAAATAGTAAGACAATCAGCAAGTCAATGATGATTAATAATATCAACTGATTTTTAATAGCGTGCATTGATTTGTTCCTTTCCCATTTAGGCGTGCTTTTATATTTATTTAAAGTGTTTGTTTATTACCGTTAACGCAATATGCCAACTCATTAATAGGTAAAGAAACCATAATGCTGTTCCTTGTTTTATGGTTGTTGCCAAGATTGTAAATACGATTATTAGTATTAATAGTGCGACAATCTGGGCAATCCTCTTTTTATTAATGTGCATATCGTTCTAATTGCCTGCTTGTTGCTGAAAATATTTCAAAATCCTTAATTGCGTCCATGCCTATTTCTCCTCGATTACGTCATTAATTACACTCTTTGCTTTGCCATACAAACGCCTTAATCCCTCTAACAATTATGTACCATGTTTTTCTCTAATAAAAGTAAGGTCGGTTTACAGATGTAAACCGTGTTCAATAGCCTCTACTCAATGACCCATAAGCAAAGGCAGCCGATCTCAAAAAAGTAAAATCAGCCGCCTAAGAAAGGTTCAAAATATTAACTTTCACTTTTGGTTTCTAACAAGACTCCCAGTGCACCCAAAGTAGCTATTAAAACCGTAAAATAATTCAACTGCCATAACGTTAGTACCAACCCAAGAAAAAGAATTAACAATTCTAAATTAATTTTGTTATTTCCAGGATTTGCGCTGAATAATCTGAGAATAACAGAAATGAATCCCGTAACGCTTAGTATTGCAACAATTATTAAAAGTATTATCTTAATCATTCGTTCCCTCCAAAAAAGCATCTCCCGCTTAGGATATCCCCGTGTCCAAGCTGACCATACCATTTAGAAACAGTTAGTGTGCCGATTGTTGCACTACCACTCTCAATTTCCGATCTAACAACCATTTTTTCATTTTTAATACCTCAAATCGGATATGTGAATTACCTCATCCACGCATTGGTAAACATTTGGATTGTGTGTGGCAAAAATAACGTAAGTTTCATCGTTTGATAAGCTCAGTAATAAATCAATTATTTCCTGTCCAGTCTCAGCATCTAACGCCCCGGTTGGTTCATCAGCAAGAATAATTTTGGGTTTCTTAAGTAGCAAACGAGCAATCGCTATTCTCTGTGCCTGACCACCCGATAACTCAAAAATCTTCCTATTCAACAAATCAACCGGTAAATGGACAGCTGATAATACTTCTAACTGCTGTTCTCGATTCTTATTCACTAACCCCAAATTGTAAGACACTGTTTGGTCTTCAATTAGTGCATAATTTTGAAATATGTAACCAAGCGTTTCTCGAAAGTATTTTTGCTCTGACATTTTCCAAATATTAATGTCATCAGCCATTATCTCACCAGACGTAGGCTTCTCTAATCTTGCTATTGCATTCAGCAATGTTGTTTTTCCCGAACCTGAAGACCCTACTAATGCATATGTCCTTCCCGGTAAAAACTCCAATGATAAGTTATCGTAAATCACGCTATTTTTATATTCTTTTTTATAGTTTTTAATCTGAATTGTCACAATTCAAAATCCCCTTTCAGAACATTTACGCTTGCCTTCTTAACGTAGAATCTTACATAACCGATAATGATAACAATTGCCATGACGTTCAATCCTAGAACGACATTCTTAAGCACAATTGACGATGTCATAACCCATGCAACAACCAGACCCACAAAGATAGTCAAGATATACCCACCAAATTCCTGCAGAATAACATAGTCTATGTTATAACCCAATAGCCTTTTAACACCCATCGTGTACGCTTTTTTCCTGGCAATATTCATTAGAAATTGAAGTATAGCAAACAGCTGCATGATGACCAATGTCGCCATAGAAACATAAGCCGCCACAATTCGCTTTTGAAGACGATTTGCCTGCATTTGAATCGAAAGGTACGGACTTGTAATATCTTCTACCTGTCCATTGATCGAGGAATCAACAGCGACTTTTTTTAACCCCGGTTGCTTGAATAGACCATTCAAAACATTTGAATACGTCGCATCCTTACCAAGAGAATTAAATGCATACGCCATATTAATTACGACAAGAATTCTATTCGTATCTGTTTGAAGTCTAGAATGATCATAGACATATAGTTCCGCGCCCCGGTAATCAAACAAGAATGTTTTTTCATTATTCTTTACAATATGAATTTCAAAGTCTGATTTTTTAACACCCGAATTTTGGTAATATTCTAGATAAATTGCGTTTAAAACAGATTTTTTGTGGTCCTTAAATTTTTCCGGCAAAAACACAGTGGCCGGTTTTTTATTGGCAACCTCACCCGCCAAATTCTGATGTCCTGAAAGTTTCAATGCGTTAAGATTCATGTACCGAATCCTTTTTGAAACATCAGAATCAATACCCTCTCTTTTTAACTGACTGGTCATAAATTGTGCCTGTTCCTGGCTAACCATGTTAGGGACTTTAGCCGTTGAATCTTGTGAGAAAATATATTCATCATCCTTGAAATGATCCATGAACCTGCGAGCAACCTTTGTGTCAGCTCTGGCATCAATTTCACCATTATTTGAATCTTCAATACTGGGCAAAGTGACATTAACTGCTTTGTATGCGCTTAATTTTTGCCACGGTTTTAAACTGTCTAGTTGTTGTTGTAGATTTTTTTGATTTAAAACAGTTTGATTCATTAACAGCGTTAATACGGCAAGACTAGCTAAAATTCCTGCCATCCAAACTAAGTTTTGTTTCATGTTACTATCTGTTTTTTTCAACGCTTTAGCTAAGTTATCATGCTTAATAATGATGAAAAAAACCACGTTAATCAAAACAACAAAGCTCATCAATATAACAAGGTTTAAACCTAACGTTGCTAATAGCGCATATGATGATAATGAACTTAAAGCGACTTGATTAAGTAAAACATATACGCCCCAAAGTACAATCGAAACTACCGCCATTATAAATAAATCTGACGCTACACTTTTAGCGAGCGTCTTCTTCACCCCTCCGAGCATCCGGCCGACCAGCCAATGTTTGCGATACAAATTTAGCGATGCAAAATATGAGACTAAGAAAGTTAACACCATACTCCAAGTAACGACTGCTAAAATACCATTTGCCCATATCTGACTTCCAATTATGTACCAGGGTAATTCCGTTGACGTAACTTGGACCCCAATTTGTTGTAGCTTATCAATTAACTCTCCAGGAAGTTTACTAGCACTATAATACATGCCTTTATACGATGTATCCTTCAAGGCAGTTAACTCATGGAATTCAGCCACATGATTAGCATCGGTACCGAAAGAAAATTTTCTTTCCGCTCCATTTTCATCAATAAATGTGCGATACAGCGTGACGTCAAATTTATCTGACTCATCTTTTAATACTTTGTATACAGCTGAAGAGTTTAGGGATGTATCTGTGGATATTCGAGTTGCGTACCGTACAGGAAACGGAATATCTTGTGCTGATTCCATCACTTGGGTTACCCCAATCAATCCAAAAATCAATACGCCGGATGCAACTAACCATTTTTTTATTTTCATAATTTTATCAATACCAATATATGTATGAGGAGCAGCATCCATCACTTAGTAATTAGAATAATACCAACCTCGATTGCTGCTGCAGACAACAATACTTATTTATGTGCGTCAAAACAACAGTAACCAATATAAACTAGTCTTCTGTATATAACCACACTGCTAAATTGACAGTTGTAAACTTGTAAAACGTTTAACTTGGATCCAAAGCGAAATAGTGTGTGCCATTTTTCAAAAAATACGGAATACTGAAATAGTCGATGCTTGACCGGATAAATTCACAGCAAAAAAGGAGTTGCTTGGCCATACGGCTCATCAACTCCTTTAGTAAAAAGCCCAAGACGAAACAGACGTCTTGGGCTTCCTTTTTTAAACTCTTATTGTACAGTGACCGACTTGGCCAAGTTACGTGGACGATCGACATCCAAGCCACGGCCGAGTGATGTGTAGTATGCCAACAATTGTGTTGGTACCACTGACAACAATGGTGACAACAACTCATTCACATCAGGCAAGATGAAATCATCACCTTCTTTAGCCAATGATTGCGTCACAATCGTGTAAGCACGTGAGCCACGCGCTTGCGTTTCTGCCAAGTTACCACGAACTAGGCCAGCTGTCTTTGCTTGTGTAATCAAAGCAATTACTGGTGTGCCGTCTTCAATCAAGGCCAGCGTACCGTGCTTCAATTCACCAGCCGCAAATCCTTCAGCTTGCACGTATGAAATTTCTTTCAACTTCAGTGCCGCTTCCAGCGAAACTGTTGAGTCAACACCACGGCCGATAAAGAAGGCATTCCGTGACTCAACCAAATATTGGTTAGCAACTTGTTGCAACGTTTCCTTGTCATCAACAATTCCTTGAATACCCACGGCAATCTTAGACAAATCTTGTTCCAAATCAAAGCCAAGCGTTGCACGGTCAGCAATCGCATAAGCCAAAATTGCTTGCAAAGCAACTTGCGCCACGTAAGCCTTCGTTGAGGCAACCGCAATTTCAGGGCCTGCCAACAATGGCAATGCATAAGTTGCTTCACGCCATAGCGTCGACTTCTCAACATTAGTTAGCGTCAGTGACTTAAAGCCTTGTGCGTTAACGTTTTGAAGCACTTCACGTGAGTCAGCAGTTTCACCAGATTGCGTCAAGAAGATAAAGAATGGCTTCTCTGACAATAATGGTTGCTCGTAAGCAAACTCTGATGACAAGTGAACTTCAGTTGGCACACCCGCCCATTGTTCGAACAATCGCTTACCTACCAAACCGGCGTGATATGACGTACCAGCAGCGACAATGTACAAACGATCGGCTGCTTTAAGATCGTTCAAAATGGCTTGACCAACGTGCACGCCACCTTCATTATCTAGGTATTTCTCGATCAAGTGGCGAATCACAATTGGCTGTTCATCGATTTCCTTCAACATGTAGAAAGGATACGTACCCTTATCAGTTTCTGAAGCATCAATGTCCAAGTGGAATGGCTCACGGGCCGTTTCGTTACCATCAGCATCGAAGAGTTGCACCTTATCTGGGTCAATAATCGCAATTTCACCGTCATGTAACTCGATAAAATCGTGCGTTTGATCCAACATGGCCACCGCATCCGACGTCACCACATTAAAGTCTTCTCCAACACCAATTAGCAATGGTGACTTTTGCTTGGCAACGTACATACGGTCCGGTTCATTACGATCCATCAACAGGAAACCATAGGCAGAGTTAGTGTCTAACAAGCTAATCAACTTACGCAAGGCGTCAAATGTTGACATGCCTTCATCCGCAAACTTACCAATTAATTGGACGGCAACTTCCGTATCAGTGTCTGAATGGAAAGTCACATCGTCCAAATATTCTTGCTTTAATTCTAAGTAATTTTCAATCACACCATTGTGAACCAAGTAAAAACGACCGTCGGCTGACAAATGTGGGTGCGCATTATCAATTGATGGCACACCGTGAGTTGCCCACCGCGTGTGTGCAATACCGCTTGTTCCAGTCACATTTTTTGTACCAACCAAGGCCTCAAGTTGGGCAACACGACCCTTCTCTTTCACTAGCTGATCAGTTCCCAATGCTTGGTCAGCAACGAACAAACCCGCAGAATCATACCCACGGTATTCAAGCTTTTCCAACCCCTTCAACAAGATTGGTGCTGATTGATAATTTAATCCCGTAAATCCAACGATTCCGCAATACATATTTTGTTCCCCCTAATGCACTATCATAAACAAAGTGGTATACCCTTTTGTTTCTTCATTGCGTTTTAATACAATACCTATAATACCGTTTAAAAAAGCACGGTCAACTAAATTCCAGTATATTTTATTTTAATTGGTAAAAATTGGTATAGGTTTACGTATAGACCAATTCCGATTGATTATTGCTAATAGTTAGCTGAAAGCGCGTCCCAATTGCCTTTCACCACCTTAAGTAGCGAACCAAAAAAGCCAGGTTACACGTCAATGTGCAACCTGGCTTTTAACAATTAATCATCGCTTATTAATGTTTCTTCGCATCCTTAGCGGGGTGAGTGTTCGTATTCATCTTTTCGAAGGCACGAACAGCGCGATCAACTTTCTTATTCAACATGCTCAAACTAAACATATGAAATCCCCCTTTTCATTTTGCTATTGTAAAGAAACCCTTTACAAACTTGTAATATTTGGTTTTTAATACATTACCGCGAATAATACGTATTGTCAACCCTTTATTTCGTGAACGTTAATGACTCCCCGTGTTGCAGCAAATCAACACCCGTTAACTCAGCCTTTTCACCGATTCTGAGTGGTACGATGAGGCCTACAATTTTAGCAATGGCCCAGGTCATAACAACGGAAACAGCAATTGTTAGAACAATTCCGGCCAATTGCACACCCATCAAGTGCCAATTCCCTTGTAACAATCCAGTTGTACCTGCCAGCGTTTTTGTAGCAAACACACCTGTTAGCAGTCCACCGAATACACCACCGACACCGTGCAAGCCAAATGCATCCAGTGTGTCATCATAACCCATGCGGTATTTAATCACCGTCGTCGCAATGTAAACAACTAACGACACGACCACACCCATAATCGCTGCCGACACCGGCTCAACGAAGCCAGCACCTGGTGTAATCGCAACCAATCCTGCAATGGCCCCTGACATGGCCCCAGCAACCTTAACCTGGTGGAAGACCAACAAGTCGAACATGACCCATGTCAGCATACCGGCCGAGGCCGCAATACTTGTGTTAATGAAGGCCAACACTGCCACACCGTTTGCTGCTAAAGCTGACCCGGCGTTAAAACCGAACCAACCAAACCATAGCAAGCCACCACCAATAACAACAGACAGCATATTGTGAACTGTTAACGTAGTAGCCTGCTTACGCTTTCCGATGATCAAGGCCAAGGTAAGTCCTGATACACCAGAAGAAATGTGCACCACATCACCGCCGGCGAAATCTAACGCACCCATCTGAGCCAGCAAACCACCGCCCCAAACCATGTGAGCTAATGGCACATATACTAATAACATCCATCCCAGTAGAAACAAGATAAACGCTTTGAAGTTCATTCGTCCGACTACCGAACCAGCAATGATTGCCATAGTAATCATCGGGAACATCCCCTGAAACAACGCAAACGCCCCATCTGGGATACTTAGACCTCGTGAGCTACTAGTCATGGATACCCCGTGAAAGAAGGCTGCCCGTAGATCGCCAATGATTAAACCGTGTCCACTAAAAGCTAGCGAATAACCAACCGCAAACCACACGGTACCACCGATAGCAATGGCAATTAGCACCATGGCTAATGTGTTCACTGTTGATCGCACATCTGTGAATCCACCATAGAACAATGCCAATCCAGGCACCATCAACCAAACTAACGCGGCACTGACAAGTACCCATGCAATATCCGACCCCACCATATCGCTACCTCCTGATATCTCTCATCGACTTCTAATTTATAATCAGTATAGGCACTCTCTCATTGCACACTCACAATTGTGTTAGGAATGATGACATCGGCTGGTCTGGACCAATGCAAAAGCCCCAGCTAGTAGCACTCGTTTAAGAAGCTACTAGCTGGGGCTTTTGCATTAACTATTATTTCAGTTGCGTTTTGACGTACGTCGCAAAATCAGTATGCGAATCCTGCGCGGCTTGCCAATATTGTTGCAACGTTTGATTATCGATTGATGAAGAATCAACGCCCGCGTTGTAAAGCATAATACGAGCAGTTGATGCATCAAAAGTTGTCGTTGAAGAAGTCGCCGGTTGACTGACTGCTGTGCTAAAACTGCTTGCAATCGTTGCCTGTTCCTCGGCGACACTACTTTGTGATTCAGACGCCGGTTCTACCGACGTACTAGCATTAGTCGCCTCATGACTCGTTTGCGTTGTAGCACTTGCTGTACTGGTGCTCGTCTGAGCTGAACTAGCTGAGGTTACCTTACGGGCAGAACTTGTTTGGTGTGCCGTGTGATGCATTCGCTGATTTTGCCCCAGGACATACGCACCAATTAACACGCCAATGATAATCAGCATGCCAATGACAAGACCAATCCCTTTACCTGTTTGTTTTTGCATGTATCCACCTACTCAATCGCAAATACGGGTGTGCCAGCATCCCAATCATGTGGGTCAGCTGACAAACGGCCAATTAACCCATCCACCGAGTTCCAACCATTGTAGAATTGGTGGTTGTACGGATCAAAAACTTCTGTATTCCCATCACTATAGCCGTAAGCTGCGACCGCGTGACCAATCCCCACGTTAATCAAAAAAATAACTGGGTAGCCATCACGCAAGGCATCTTTAACTTGCGCTGGCGTTGTAAGGTTGCGTGTTGTATGACCGAAACTATTGACCATACGAACTAAGTCACGACCTGACGCACCATATGACATGCTTGCGCCACCCAAACGATTAGCAACATCACGCGGTGTTGTATTAACGCCATATGACCCATTCATAATCATCGCGATGCTTGAAGGAACACACCCAGTTGCCCCAAACGTGCCACCGTTAAACCAAGTACCTGACCAACGGCCATCCCACTGTGAAAAGTAAGTTGGCTTACCAGGTACAGCCCGAGAATAAAAAGTACCATCGTTACCAAAGTAGTACTTCTTGTTATTGATCGTCTGGAGTCCTTGTACCGCTCGTCCATCACGACCAACATAATAATTCATCCCCCAAGCAGTTTCCCATTGCGAGTTCTGCCGGACACCATTCTGGAACCAATAGTAGGCACCCATGTAGAAACGGAATCCCGTAAAGTTGGCCCCATTAGTCACCCAACGCCAACCACTATTATTCACGGGCACATAGGCATCTTTAACCTTACCTCGCAAAAAGAATGTCCCATTGTCACCAAAACTGTACACCGTCCCATTAATCGCTTGGTTACCCTGGACGGCCCGGCCGTTATCATCCGTATAATAACGCATGCCCCAGGCATCACGCCAGCCGGCATTTTGGCGAACACCATTAACAAACCAATAATACGTCCCCATATAGTAACGGAAGCCTGTATACGGTTTCCCATTTTCAAGCCAATTCCAACCACCATTAGCCGTAGATACTTCTGGCGAATAAATATAACCTGTCCGATTATCTGCCGACGCCGACGTTGTTAGTAGCGAAGTTGCGCCCAAAACACCCACAGCTCCTATTAAAAGAGCTTTTACTACCTTATTCATCACATTAACTCCCCAAATTCAATCTTGTTACATATTTCACTTTTTATAATGCGCTATCTTGCGGTTAAAAACAAGCATTTTTACCCTCAAAAAAAGAGTGCCCAAAATAGCACTCTTTTCGTTATTATTCAGTTGGTACACCATTGGCAATCATCACATCAGTGGAAATATTGCCACCGTATAAGTTACCTGTATTAGCTGCTGGCAAGCCCAACGCCTTGCGCAACACATTCGTTGCACGTTGTTGTTCAGAGCTTGAAACGACTTCAGTAGAGCCAGACGTCAAACTGTAACCCGTTCCTTGAATGTGATCATTCTTCACGTTGTTAGCCGCCCCTGAATACTTTGTCGCAATTGCTAACATATCATTGTAGCTCAAGTCAGTTTGCATTGATGAAGAAATTGAATTCAAGAAATCCGTATTCAACAACTTTGTTGGATTGCTCTTCGCTGCGTCAACAATTCCTTGCAGCACCAATCGCTGACGTTCCTGACGACCGTAGTCCCCCTGCGGATCATCGTAACGCATCCGTGAAAAGGCCAAGGCCGCCTTACCTGTCATCTTAGTGTGTGATACACCATTGTATGACCACGTTGTTGAGCCTTGCGTAAAGCTGTACAAATCACCCGCGTCAGCGTGAGCCGTCTCAGGGTTGTACGCAAAGGTCAATGGTGATGTCACCGTAATGCCACCAACTTTGTTAACAACCTTTTCCATGCCACCCATGTTAACCAATGCATAGAAGTCAATTGGAATATTTAGCCAGTCCTGAATCGTCTTAATTGTTGATTCGGCTGATCCGTAAGCATACGCTGCGTTAATTTTTTGTGGGAAAGTATCCTCATACCCATCAATTGCGACCAACGTATCACGTGGAATTGACATGATCGTCGTCTTATCTGTTTTAGGATTAATGGTCACAATCATGATTGAGTCAGTTCGACCTTTGTAATCACGTCCCAAAGCACCTGTGTCTGTACCCAATAGCAACAATGACACTGGCTTGCCATCTGACAAGACCGCCGACACATCACGTGCCTTCTTCATCGTCGGTGCCACGTATGACTTATCGATAGCACTCTTAGTCTGCATATATGCATAGCCGAATAAGCCAGCAATTACCAAGACAATCACCAATAAGATTGATAAAATCCAATTACGGACTTTATGTGATTTCTTTGGACCCTGATTTTTTGGGGCTTTTTGTTTTTTTCCGCCACGTTCATTCGCTAAGCGACTTGAGCGTGAAACGGGTTGTGTTTGCTCGTTATCCATGAGCCACTCCTTCTCAACTGTAATACATACTTGTGCATTTATTGTAAAACGAAACTGACTGAATTGCCGTAATTTCCCGTTGATGTTTATTTTTTTATAAACACTCCCGTACTTGTAGTCAGTAATTCAGCCTAAAAAGGCCGTTACATGTCCTAAAGTTCGAAAAAACTGGCGCAAAAAAACGGTGACCGAACTGTTATCGATCACCATCTCTTAATTTCGACTAGTTTTCATTGATACGAGCTGCGACTAATAACGCCATCCCCATTACACCAATAAATCCACCGGCTAAAAATGACACTAACATCATCATGATTTGCCCTCCTCTTTTTCTTCTCTATCTCCTCATATTACTAATCGTTTATGAATGATTTACGAAGGTTGTTCTACTTTTTATCCAGCGAATTGAAACTTGAACGTCACCGCCAGATATTTTACACTTATGTTTGGAGGCAGTTCACAATATGTATATACTGGGAATCATTTTAGCTTTTATCCTTGGTGGATTAGTTGGCGTTATTGGCATGGCCATGCTAGTCGCTGGTCGCCGTTCAGAAAAAGATTAATCATCACAAAAGCAGTCACCGGCACAATGTCATTGGTGACTGCTTTTTACTACAATAATTTATTTAGCACCCAGAACAGCACTCTTTTCCGCCAAGGCAACGACCTAGCGTCTGACTGATATTGCCTGGCCATTTGTATCAATTGCGGCATGTTTAGCCAGCCACCAGGTTGACGGCATAAGCGTCGACTATCCATCACGACTGTGTCCGCAACCTTCGCAGCACTTAATGCAACTGGCACTATCGGTCGTAACGCTTCTAAAAAGCACTGACTATTGGCCACGATATCAAACGACAAGCGACGCGTCGTTGACTGCGCTGTTGGTAGGTACTGATAATAGATTGCCGGTACAAATCGTACGTCGGCCGCCTTTTGGCAAGCCGCGACATTAAACAACATATCTTCACCCATGTGCAATGATTCATTGAACATTAGGTTAGCACCTTTAATTAATTGTGTGCGATAAAATTTATTGAACGGCTCTGGTCCCACGCCTTCATAACTCGTTAACACCGGCAATTTTAACAGTGCCTGCATTAATTGAAAGCGGCTCGTTGCGTTTAACGACATGTCATGTACCTGGCCGTTTGTAACAAACAACACCAAATCAATTTGGGCCTGCTGATCTATCAGGTGCGTCTTTATAATTTTATTAAGCATGACGCCATTCACTTCATCATCAGCGTCAACGAATGCGAGATACATCCCCTTGGCCACCGCTATACCTTGATTTCTGGCCGATGCTGCGCCACCATGCTGTGCGACGATTAGTCGACCATCCTCAAATAATTTTAGCTGATGTCGGATTACGTCAAGACTTCTATCAGTGGATCCATCATCAATAAAAATCACCTCCACTGCAGTGACTAACCGCAACTGTTGCATTAGGGCCGGCAACGTTTTGGCATTGTTATACACTGGCACGATAATACTCAGTAGTGGTTGCCCTTTAAATTCACTCATCGTAAATACTTTCTCCCAGTCATTTGACGCCACATGATTTTGCATAAATCACGGGTCTCAATTTGGCAACTGAACGCCAAGATAAAAACAATACTATAGCCAACAACACTACCCATCCCCGTAAAAATTAAGCCTAGCCACCCCATTTGTGGTATCCACCCATGACATACATAGTGCACGCCAACCAAGCCCGCTAACGCAACATGATAGGCCGTAAACTTTATTAAAGGGCATTTGGCACTTTGTTGAAAGCCATGTTTGAAAACCAGCCACGGCTCCCACCAGAAATTAACGACTAAATTACTAATAATATTCCCCAGCAACACGGCATTGATTCCCAAATCAGTTTGCGTGATTAACCACAAACTAGTTCCCAAATTCACACCCGCCTCAATTAAAGATTTATACCGCATGGTCCAAAACAATCCCAACGCTGCCGCAAAACTTAAATTTGCTTGTCGCAACATCGTAAATCCCAAATTAATCACGATTAAAAAGACCGTGAAATCAGCCAGAACATATGCTGGTCCAAATACTAACCGAATGAAATCCTGCATCACAGTAAAGCAGCCCCCTGCTAAGACCGTACTAACTAACGCAATTAAACATAAGTTGCGATAGTACGCGACTTGCTGTTGCGCTACGCTCTCAGTTACGCCAATGTGACCAAAAACGCCAACAATAGCTGCCATTACCTGGCCAACTAAACTACTTAACCCTTGGACAATTAACGCGTAATTTGTATAGGCACCCAAAACACTTAATCCTAGATACTTAGAAATCAATAAATTATCGGTACCGTTAACGACAATAACACCCACCTTCGATGAAATATTGCCAAGGACGTTCTCACGTAATTTTTGTTTGATGGTTTCTGGGATGCGTTGCGATGAACGCCAAGTCAGCATTGGATACTGTTGCTTAGCCCGCCAATTAATCAACAAATTAGCAAGTAGCGTTCCCCCAATGTGGAGCATTAAGAAGGCCACATAGTTTTGCCAAACGACTAGGACAACAATTTGCACAATGTTTTGAATGAACCGGCATCCTACCTGATTGATATTATTCACGTACGCGCGTTGATCAGCAATAAACAACGAACGGGCATATGAGAAAAAATAACTCAACGCCGTGCCAATAACATACAAGTAAAACATGAACTGAATATGTGGAATTGTTAGACCCGGTTTTACAAAGAACGGTAATCCGGCCGCCAATAAAAGGCCCAGTAATAAAATGGTAAACCCAATGCCGCCGTACAAACGTCGGTAACAAGTCAGCAGTGCATCCACTAGTTCCATGTCTCTATTCGCTAATGGTCGATACAACGAAAATGTTATGGCCGCCCCGATGCCTAATTCCGCAAAGGACAAAATATTCATTAAATTATTAAAAAGGCCGTTTGCACCTAAATAGTTAGCTGACATCGTCTGCACAAAAACGATTTGCATCGTAAATTGCGATGCTAGTGTCACAAGTTGTGCTCCCGTGGCTACTACTGTATTTTTAACCGTTGCCGTTGCATGATTCATCATCGCCATCCCTCCTTCATCACATAGGTTTTATCTGGGAACATGGTGTTTTCATGAATCATTGGTGCATACGTATTGTGATACTTAGTGCCATAGTGGTAAGTCGCGAAGCTATAGGTTCCTACTAAAAGGCCCATTATAGCTAGTAAAAGCCACTTATTCCGTTGCCTTAGTTGTCCTAATGTCTGCGCGAAAATGGCAAAAACAACTAGTAGCCCATCAATCAAAATACGATCAAAATTGTAGGCCACCAAATAAAGCGGCACCATACTATAAAAAAGCAATGCCATTTGCTGGCCTAACCTAATTGACGACTGTAGTGGTTGATTATCTGTCTGCTTGAAAATGGCTTCTAGACGCCAAAATAGCAGTAATAACACGACAGCCATCGCCACGTCTAATATGATAATCATACCTGGCTCGAACCGAAGCGCGTACTGCAACATTTTCGGGCCGATCACCGGTAACCGTGTGGCAATTGCCTGAACGATCAAGACGTAAATATGACGTGTCACCGGCACAGCAATTAACAAAGCACCAGCACTAATGACACCAATGAACCATAACTGTGCGTTTCGCGTTCGCAACCGTCTCATCGGCAACAACAATAAAAAGAATACTGCCGCTAATTGAATGCCGGCGGCTAGACCCACCAACATCACAAAATACATCGTATCAAACCGTTTGTCCCGCCAGAGATAAGCGATGGCAACGAAAACGACAGTGGCCATCAAATAATTTCGTAGCTGTACCCCCGATTCAAAGAACTGAATGGCGGTATAACATAACAAAACCACCCGCTTATTATCGACTTGAAAGATGTTTAACCCCCAAGCCATACAACTCATTTCAATCGTAAAAATGACTAATTTAAACTGTTGGTAGGACAATCCCACCTTAGTTGCCATCTGCATGACCTGATTAAAAACCGGTTCAAACTTTGTTGGTACTTCTGGATGGGTATAGTACCAGTTGTAAACCCAATTGTCGGACACGGTAATTGGTACGTAGGCAAATATAATTGCTAACATAACCAAAAATACTATCGACACCCGTTGCTGACGACTCGGTGTAAGCAATAACAGGATTAATTCAATCAGGACTAAACCATAAAACACACCGACCATTGCTTACTCACCACCTTTAGCGGGCCAGCACAAGACTAGCGCGCAGCCAGCTAACCAAATTAGAACGTCTTTACACTGCCGGCGCCAGTCGTCATCGAACTGCCAGCCTGTTTGCCAACGCCGTTTTGCCTGACATAGTCGGCGCAATACACCCACCTTATCCTTTAAGGACACCTGTCGATAGCGTAAAACCTGAAACATATGACTGAACAGTTGCTTATTAAGCAGCATGTTAATTGCCGGTACATCTTGTGGTTGCGCCACATCCGTCCGGTAATCAACCAACTGTTGCAAGACCGCCACGACATCGACATGCTTTGCAACGGTTGAACTTTGTGTAATGCTGCTATCACGCACACAATACTTAACCAATGGGGCTTCCAACACTTTCACATGACTAGCCCGTAAGAACGCAATTGCCGTAAAAGCCATATCTTCAAAAAAACGGCCTGGCGGAAATAACAAGTCCCTCACTAATTGCCGACGATAAATTTTATTCCAAGCACCTGTGTAAATATGTTGTAAATTATTGGTCGGTTTAAACACTTGAATAACGTTGCCCTGTCGAATTTTTTGGAAACCAAATACCACTAAATCAGTCGTACTGTCCAATGTTTGTACCATTTGATTAATAGCTCCCGGCGTCAATTGATCGTCGCCATCCAAAAAAGCCAGCCATTCACCTGTCGCCATCCGCATACCTGTATTCCGCACTTCACTCAGACCGCGATTAAACGTATGACGATGGAGAATAACGTTTTCGTGAGCAGCAAACCGGCGACAATGAGCCCACGTTGCATCCGTGGAAGCATCATCGATAATGATAATCTCCAGTTCTTGTCGTCTTTGTGTCAAAACTGATTGCAACGTCGCAGCAATTTCATCCTGCACATTGTAAGCTGCGATAATTAGTGACAGTACCGGTTGCCGATTATTTCTCATAGTTACTTTTGTTTGCAAAACGTCGCTCCAAAATTTTCATAGTTGCCAAAGCAGCAGTTTCCTGTGCGAGTGTCGTAACCGTATCATTTAGCACCACCATCTTTGTTATTTTTACCCGGCTACGGAATAAACGCTTCACGGCATCAACATCCTGAATCTCTAAATAACGACCAAATTTATATGATCGCGGCTTAACACATCCAGTCAAAATTTGATAATAGCGCATCAGCCAAACTGAAATGTCGGTTACCTGACGTTGCTTATTTGTCAACGCCATCTTCGTTACCTCCCTTTCGTAAAGTGAATAACCATTCATAAAAGAAGATTTCAAAAATGGTATCGCAAGATGATGATCGTAGAAGCGTGTGAAATATGGCAATATCGATAACAAACTCGATAGCAACCCTATTCTGACGCCGTTTCTCAAGGAAAAGGCCGCAGGCCAATTAGTGAACAACCATTCTCTTTTAGAAAATTCGCGGTTTATTAGTGTCATGTTATTAACCGCCGTATGGGCAAAATCATCTCGTGGCATTAATAAAAATTGACTCGTCATATCAACCACCTTTTCACCATCTGCCGTAAAAAAATCGCTTGGCCAGACTGGATTTGTAAACAAAAAATCATCATTTAACAAGATAAAGTGTTCGTTTAACCCCGGAATACGCCAGCAGTGCAGTTCAATCACATTTGAATTATAAGTTGGCAAATACTCGTTTGGAATAAAGCTAGTATGATCTACGACAACCAACCGTTTACTGTCTTTAATAAAGCTAGGCCGTTGCTGATCAGTGACAAGATAGATTTTGTTTACCCATGGCGCATACTGCGCAATTGAACGCAGCAAATACTTCAACGTACCAAAATCACGATATCGTTGATCCACCGATTCGTGCTCTGGCAATGACACATGTTGTGACCTGCGTTGTTGCCAAGCTAAATCACTGCCATCAACCCAGGGGATGACGATATCAATTGGCATCTTCGTTAACTGTTTCATTGGTTCATCCCCACCTTATCGACCTTAAGATACCGACGGTAGATGCCGGTCATGATTGTATCTACACGTGACTCATCAAATTGCATTAAGAACTCGGTATACTCGTTTAATGCTGGTTGTAACCGTTTTTCCTGCACACGTTTAATCGCATCAGCTAACGCCATAACATCTAGCGGGTTAATTAATTGTCCTAATTTTTCGTCAATTAAGTAATCTGCCATGCCGGTTCCCTTAGCGCCAATCATGTATACCCCATCGATTAGCGCATTAAAGCCACCCATGCCAAATCCTTCTCGTAGTGATGGCATGACAATCATGTCTGCAGCGTAATGTAAATCTTGTAAATTCGCCTGATATCCCAAAAACGTTACTTGCTGCGACAAGCCAAGCTCAGTTACTAACCGTTTAGTTGTTGCTTCAGCCGCTCCGACCCCAGCAAAGAATATCTTTATCTGTGGATTTGATAATGCATGCACTGCTTGCAAGAGTGTTGCTTGATTTTTGCGAGTACTAAACTCACCAACTTGAATGATTGCAAAATCATCGCCAGTTAAGTCAAGACATGCGCGCATCCGTTTGCGAATCGATAATCGTGTCACTGGCAAAACGGCTAATGACCGCTGCACTGGCGCACCAATACTGGGCAAATACGTGACGCTTTGTACCGGTAAGAATCGGCTAACAGCCTCATCGGTGTGATTAATGACTAACAAATGTTGCGTCAGCCAAGCCAAGAACCACTCAATTGGAAAGACTAACCAGTTTTTAAGTGGTCCACCTCGAAAGAAATGAAACCCATGCGCCGTATAAATGACTGGACATCCCGTGCCCCATGATGCCAACCGCGTTAAAGCTGCCCCAATCGGCGAATGGACATGTATCAAGTCATACTGATTTTCCCCAATTAACCGACGTAATTGTGTCATCACTTGGTAGTTCGCCATCAAACGCCCAAGTCCACGATCAAAATTAATTTGATGTAAGACAATTCCCATCTCCGTCAAATCCATAATCAGTTGACAATTGGTCTGGTCATCCACAGTCCCAAAGTTCTCAAAATCAGCTGCCACATGGACTTCAGCGCCTAAGTTAGTCAAAATCGCTAAATTCCGCATATTAAATTGTTGAATCATGTTCGCCTTGGCGGCTACCATTAATACCTTTTTCAAACCTAATCCCTACTAACCTACGCCTTATCAATATCAGACTGTTGCAGGACCTTAATTAAAGTCGCCCCAACAATACTAGCATCGTGCGTAAAACTGACTTGCTTGGCATACGTACCGTCATACTTTGCTTTTTGACAGTCTGAAACGTTATTTCTACCACTCACCTGTGCTAAACCGGTGATACCAGGCAACACCCGATCTGCGCCCAGTGCTTTACGTTTCTCAATAACTGCCATATCGGATGCTGCTAACGGTCGCGGTCCCACAAAGCTCATCTCACCACGTAAGACGTTAAAGCACTGTGGTAGTTCATCCAATGATGTACGGCGTAAAAATTTACCGACAGTCGTCACGTAGGCATCCCGATTATGAAAATCCTGATGCGAAACCAGTGGTGCTGACCCAACCATTGTTCGAAATTTATAAACTTCAAACGGCTGACTATGACGGCCGAATCTAGTTTGTTTAAAGATTGGATTTTCGTGTGTGACAAGCCAAATCGTACCTGCAATCACGATCATTGGTAGACTAAAAATCACCAGTAATAAACTTGCAAAAATGCAATCTAACATGCGTTTAATCAATTTTTGATATAACCGTTGCCCAATCATTTTTTAAACGTTTCCCCATAACCATAACTTGCATAACGTCGCTTCTTTTTATCCCGGTGTATCACACCAATAATTGGTGTTTGACTGAGCTTCATAATTTCGACCGTGCGTTTAATATTTGCCTTTTTTGTTTTTCCTAAAGCAACAACCAACACAACACCATCAACCTGTTTCATTAACATTTGGGCATCCGTCACCGCTAAAACCGGCGGTACATCAATGACCACCTTGTCATAATGCGCATTAGCCCAGGTGATTATTGTTGTCATCTTTTCCGATCCCAGTAATTCAGCCGGATTAGGTGGCACGGGACCGGCTGTCAATACATCTAACCCCGTGATTTGTGTTTTTTGCACCGCATCTATCGGCATTTTTGCTGCTGATAGCACCGTGGTTAGCCCTCTGTTTGGCAATACTTTAAATGTCGCCTGAGCAGTGGAACGTCGCAAATCAGCATCCACATATAACACCGACTGTCCTGACTGCGCCCATGTGACAGCTAAGTTACTTGCAACTGTGGTTTTACCATCCGATATTTCCGCCGATGTTATCAGGACAGTTTTAAACTGTGGCAAAGTCGCACTAACAAATTCGATATTTGTTCGGAGTGTGCGAAATTGTTCTGATACCGGATTCTTCGGTTCGTGATACGTCACTAATTGTGCCCCAGAGTTTTGCGTCAAATTATTATCCTGACGTTGTTTGTTAAATAACCTCATTATATTCACCTATTAAATACGTTGTTTGATGCGTGAGACACCCTGTTCATTTAGCATTACTCGTCGTTCTTTTAAACGACCAATGCCTGTGATCGTTCCTAAATTAGTGAGTCCCAACTCATCCGTCATAAAAGTCTCTGTTTTGATTGTTCGATCGGTTAATTCTCGAATCACCCCAATGACCAATCCCAACCCAACACCGGCCACCAAACCAACCAACACCATTAATTGCTTATTAGGTGCCGCCGGTTCAGTTGGACGCGTAGCCCGCGAAACAATCGACACATTTGAGACAGCCATAATATCTAGAATTTTTGCCTGAAAAGCATCTGCAATGGCGTTCGCAATATCGCGTGCCGCCGTTGGATTTGAGGCATCAACATTAATTGAGAACACTTGTGAATTCGTCAAACTAGAAACATTCACCATTCTAACGAGCTGTTTCGCCGTCAAGTGACTATCAACGTACTTAGAAGCGCGCCACTTATATTGCGCTGGCTGAGCCGCGGTAATTTCAACAGTTTGTCCAAACGCATCAGTCATGTGTTTAGCAGGCAGGCGTGGCACTTTCTCAACTTTAGTTGGTAACTCCAAGCGTTTGATTGCCTCATTCAAGATGATTGGACGCGTCAAGATATCCTTGTACGTCTGAATTAGCTGCACATCTGCTTGTTGATCACCTAACTGCACACCTTGCTGTCCTGAAGTCGTCTTACGATTAACTAACAGTGCCACCGTCGCCCGATATTGTGGCTGCATGACATGCGTCGCAATCCCATAGGCAATGCCTCCAGCAGCAATCCCCAACAGTGTCATCAACAACACGTTTCGTTTAATAATTTGCCATAATCTACCTACATCAATGATGTTGTCCATAATTAAATACTCCCCAAGAATGTCATCTCAAAAATAAGTACCGCCAGTGTAGCATTTATTAAAAAGCGACATATTAACGCGATGTAACAGCAAAAAACGACTGATTTCGCGTTTTTCACACTGAATCAGTCGTTTTAGCTGACATAATCCTGTATTGAAGACCAGCATTTTGCCTATCGATTTGTTTTATGCAAACGGTCATACTATATTTCAGTCTCGTATCTTAATGCCATCATTCTTGTTGCATGTAACCCCGTTAACTATTACTGAATTTTCGTTTTGTCACAAAACGTTAATGTGTTTTGTGCGACAAAAAAGACTGATCATCATGTTGATGACCAGTCTTTTTAATAAGCTGAAAATAGCCTTTTTTTCTTAATTGGCACTATTTGTTGCCTTGAAACGCTTGTACCATTAATTAAGGCTTTCGCATTTTCGTTGAATTCAGTTGCTAAACCTGTGCCATAGGTAGCCACCAACTTCTCGAACGCTTTCGCCATATTATACTGACGCCCAGGCAACTGATGGGCATCCGAGGCAATAATCTGAGCTAAGCCGTGACTTATAATATCCTCACTAAATGCCATCACCGCTTTCCCAAAGACACCAACGTATGAACTCGCGGTAACCTGCGTATAAGCCCCCTGTGAAACCAGGTCGTATAACAAACGCGGTTCCTGCATCAACCTGTGATTCCGTTCAGGATGCACAATTACCGGCGTAATCCCTCGTTGTTGCAGCTGAAACAATATTTCACTTGTATATAATGGCACCTCGTTGGCCGGTAATTCAACCAACAGAAACCTGCCCTGCGTGTCCGTTGTTAAAATATCACCCGCATCCAATGCCGTTAATAATTCACTAGTCAATCGCACTTCTTGCGCTGGAAAAACCGTTAACGGGATTGCTAATCGATCTAATTCTGTTTGAAAAACAGCCGTCAAATTAATAACATCAGTCGCGTGATTAATGAATTGACCGTCCATGTGGTGTGGTGTCACCAACGAATGCGTAATCCCCTCTATTACCGCGACACGAGCTAATTGTATTGATGCTTCTAGCGAGCTTGACCCGTCGTCAATATTTGGTAATAAATGACTGTGTACATCAATCATGTGACTCCCCCTGTTCATTTGTACCTTATCACTATACGGGATTCACAACAGCGACGCCACTCTTTAAACAAAAAAGCACCCAACTATCAAAGTTGAGTGCTTTTTGAAAAATCGTTAGTCGAATTAAATCGTCAACAATTCCTTTTCCTTTTCAGCAGCGATACCGTCAATATTCTTAACAGCGGCATCAGTAGCCTTTTGGATGTCGTCTTCAAGCTTACGTGCTTCGTCTTCTGACATGTCACCGTTCTTCAATGCCTTCTTGGCATCGTCCATGGCGTCACGACGAACGTTACGAACCGCAACCTTAGCCTTTTCTGACTCACCCTTAACTTCCTTAGCCAATGACTTACGAGTTTCCTCAGTCAAGGCAGGAATTACCAAACGAATCACTGATCCGTCATTAGCTGGTGTCAATCCAAGATCAGAAGCAAAAATTGCTTGCTCGATATCCTTCAAGATTGACTTGTCAAATGGTGTAATCAACAATACACGTGCTTCAGGCACAGTAATTGAAGCCAATTGGTTCAAAGGTGTTGGTGCCCCATAATATTCTGCCGTAACATTACGCAAAATTGATGGGTTTGCCACACCGGCACGGATATTACCAAGCTCGCGACGCAAAACGTCAGCAGCCTTACCCATACGCTCGTTAGCTGAATCAAGAATTGGATTAGCCATATTAGTTTACCTCCACGGTCGTTCCGATATTCTCGCCCAAGACCACACGCTTAATATTACCAGCTGTGTTCATGTTAAAGATTACCAAATTGATATCATTGTCCATTGACAACGTTGAGGCCGTTGAGTCCATGACCTTCAAACCTTGCGCAATGATGTCCTTGTGCGTCAATGACTCGAACATAACTGCGTCAGGGTTCTTACGAGGGTCATCGTTGTAAACACCGTCAACACCGTTCTTAGCCATCAAAATAGCCTCAGCGTTGATTTCAGCGGCACGCAATGCAGCCGTTGTGTCAGTTGAGAAGTATGGTGAACCCGTTCCGGCACCAAAGATCACAACGCGACCCTTTTCCAAGTGGCGAACAGCCTTACGACGAACGTATGGTTCTGCCACTTGACGCATTTCAATCGCAGTTTGTACACGAGTTGGTACGTCTTCAGATTCCAAAGCATCTTGCAATGCCAAGGCGTTCATCGTCGTTCCCAACATACCAACGTAATCAGCTTGGGCACGTTCCATGCCCAACTTTGCGCCAGCTTCCCCGCGCCACAAATTACCACCGCCGACAACGATAGCAATCTCAACGCCAAGTTCGTATACATCCTTAATTTCTGCCGCGATACTCTTGACAGTTTCAGGATCAATTCCGTAGCCGCGTTCACCAGCCAAGGCCTCACCTGACAACTTCAAAAGTACGCGCTTGTACTTTACGTCTGCCATTATTTAATAAGCCTCAGTTCTGATTAACCGATTTGAGCAGCAACTTCTGCAGCAAAGTCAGTTTCTGCCTTTTCGATACCATCACCAACTTCGTAGCGAACGAATGACACAACCTTGCCACCCTTTGACTCTACGAACTTAGCAACAGTTTCCTTACCGTCACCCTTAACGAATGGTTGGTCAACCAATGAGATGTCAGCCAAGAACTTGTTCAAACGACCTTCAACCATCTTTTCCTTGATGTTGTCAGGCTTACCAGCCAAGTCTTCTGAGTTCATTTGAACTTCCTTCTCGTGTGCCAAAACATCAGCAGGCACTTCTTCACGTGAAACGTAGTGTGGTGCAATTGCGGCAACGTGCATAGCAACGTCCTTGGCAACTTCTGCATCAGCACCGTCCAACAATACAACTGAAGAAATACGTCCACCCATGTGTGAGTATGCACCGAACTCTTGTCCTTCAGCCTTCTCAACAACTTGGAAACGACGCAAAGTGATCTTCTCACCAGTGATTTGTGTCGTGTGGATAATCATCTCGTTCAAAGTTTGGTCTTCAGAAACCTTCAACTCCAAAGCAGCCTCAACGTCAGCTGGCTTGAATTCAACGATAGCGTTTGCAACAGCGTGCAACAAGTCGTTAAACTCAGCGTTTCCGGCAACGAAGTCAGTTTGTGAGTTCAATTCGATGATTGCGGCAGCGTTATCCTTAACGGCAACGTAAGTCATACCTTCGGCAGCAACAGCATCGGCCTTCTTAGCAGCCTTTGCCATTCCCTTTTCGCGCAATACGTCGATTGCCTTGTCCATGTCACCGTCAGTTTCAACCAACGCCTTCTTGGCGTCCATCATTCCGACACCAGTCTTTTCACGCAATTCCTTAACTTGTGAAGCAGTAATAGCCATTGTTATGGTCTCCTTGTTAATGCAAAATCTTTATCTAAATTAGTATACACGAAATCTTCTAATATATCTATTATATCGCGCAAAATTCACGGCTAGATGCATTAGTATTTCATACAAACTCTATTATAACGAAAAAGACCGCCTAACAAAAGTTAAGCGGTCTTTTCTATCGACGAGATCGAATTAGTTGTTACCTTCAACGATTTCAGTCAATTCTTCGATTGAAGCTGCCTTGTCAGCACCTTCAGCTGCGAAGTCTTCTGCAGCAACGGCATCTTCACCTTGGTTACCCTCGATGATAGCATCAGCCATCTTAGCAGTGATCAAACGAACGGCACGGATAGCGTCATCGTTTGATGGAATCTTCACATCAATTTGGTCAGGGTCGGCGTTCGTGTCAACCATAGCCACGATAGGAATGTTCAACTTGTGTGCTTCTTGCACAGCCAATTGCTCCTTGTGAGGATCAACGATGAACAACAAGTCAGGAATCTTAGGCATATCTGCGATACCACCCAAGAACTTCTCCAACTTTTCGCGTGACTTGTTCAACAAAGCCACTTCCTTCTTTGGCAAACGGTCGAAAGTTCCGTCTTCTGCCATAGCACGCAATTCCTTCAAACGTGCAACACGCTTTTGGATCGTTGACCAGTTAGTCAACGTTCCACCCAACCAACGGTGGTTTACGTAGAACATGTTTGCGCGAGTTGCTTCTTCAGCAATTGCATCTTGAGCTTGCTTCTTAGTACCAACGAACAAAACCGTTGCACCGTTAGCTGCTGCGTCGCGAACGTAGTTGTAAGCTTGGTCAACCAACTTCACCGTCTTTTGCAAGTCGATGATGTAGATGCCGTTACGCTCCGTAAAGATGTATTCTGACATCTTTGGGTTCCAACGACGAGTTTGGTGTCCGAAGTGAACACCAGCTTCAAGCAATTGCTTCATTGAGATAACTGCCATGAGTATCTGCCTCCAAATGTTTTTCCACCTAGCCTCGCATGTAATTCCGCGACCCCGAGGGCACCCGTAGAACTATTGAGTACTAGTGAGTATTTTATTGTGGTCAAAGACCATCTATGTATAATACAGGGTTTTTCTACCTCAGTCAAGCGTTAATCTCGCTTTGCCGGCGTAAAATCTGTGACACCATGTTCCCGCAGAAAAGCCACTTTATCTACCCGTTTTAACTTCTTAAAGACTGCCTCAGCATGCAAGGCTTCTCCCTTAGTTGCGAATGCTTCAGCATACAACAATTTCAATGGATGCCGACTCGCCGGACGTGTGTACTTAGCACCCTTACCAGCTTCGTGTGTGGCAAAACGTTTACCAACATCATCCGTAAAACCACCATAAAACGTGTTATCTGCCGTTAACAGCACGTACATATAATAAGGCTTATCCATTGCTTTTGCCTTCGTAAATATCCCAGACAGCTTTCGTATAAGTATCATCATCATTGTGCGTCACAATTGGTGGCAAAATTGTGGCCCCCGTTAACGCACCGTCTTTAATCGCATCAATCAAGAGGACATTAGCTGGTTCACCCGCTTTTGGATACACAAACTGGATGCGTTTCGGTGCCAAATGATTCTTCTGCAATGATTCAAGAATCTCAAACAAGCGGTCTGGCCGGTGCACCATGAAAAAATGCGCTTTATTCTTCAATAATTTCTTAGCTGTGTAAGTCACCAAATCCAAATCTGCTTTGATTTCATGCCGCGCAATTGCATAGTGCTCATCTTCATGCATGACCGTATTTTCATTGTCGACCGTAAAATAAGGCGGGTTGGACACGACCATATCGGCAGATCCTGGCCGGATATCCGTAAAGATGTCGCGCATATCTTTGTTAATAATCGTAATTTTGTCTGTCAAATCATTCATTTGGACAGAACGGGTTGCCATATCTGCCAATCGTTCTTGAATTTCGACCCCAACAATTTGCCCCGCAACTTTGTGAGCCATAAACAAAGACACCGCCCCGTTACCGGCACCTAGGTCAACATTCAAGCCACGGCCATTTTTACGTGGCTGTGCAAAATTGGCGAGTAAGACCGCATCTAACGAAAACGAAAAAACCTCTTTGCTTTGAATAATATGGACATCATCGTTGTACAACATATCGATGCGTTCGTCGGGTAATAGATCAACTTTCATGTTTGAGTTCTCCTGTATGTTTGCCAACAGCCCGCTTCCTGTGGGATAATGAAGCGTTATTATTAGGGAGGAACGAATATGTTCTACACATTCATACGTTTTGTCGCAGCTGGCGTCGTTTGGCTCATTAACGGGCGTTATAAGCTTACCGGCCAAGACAATCTACCTGAAGGCAATTATATTTTGGTTGGTCCTCACCGTACTTGGTGGGATCCCATCTTCTACGCTCTTGCGGCTTGGCCACATAAATTTAGCTTCATGGCTAAAAAAGAGCTCTTCAAGAATCCTATTTTACGCTGGATTCTGATTCACGCCAATGCTTTTTCCGTTGATCGTGAAAATCCTGGTCCTTCGGCGATCAAGATTCCAGTCAACAACCTTAAAAAAACTGACCTTGGTGTAATCATGTTCCCATCTGGTAGCCGTCACTCACAAGAAATGAAGGGTGGTGCTATGATGATTGCCAAATTGTCTGGTAAGCCCCTTGTACCAATGGTGTATCAAGGACCTGTTAAGTTTTCTGGTTTGTTCAAACGTGGTAACGTCAAGATGGCGTTCGGTGAGCCAATCTACGTTGACAAGCGCATTAAGCTAACTGACGAAACAATGGCTGAGTTTGGTAACACGTTGCAGGCGGCATTTGATAAAGTTGACGCCTCGATTGACCCAAACTGGGTATACATCGATCCCAAGCCTAAGACTGAAAAAATTGAATCAAACTAACAAAAAATCCTGAGCAAAAATTCAAATTGCTCAGGATTTTTTATTTACACCAACCGTCGTACTACGCCGTCAACAATGTCATACCATGGCACAGCGTAAGCCCGATCGTCACGATCAACAACATCGCTCAGTCGCGAGACGCCAACCCCACCTGTTGGTGAACTTGGTGAATCATGAAGGAAGTATTGACCACCAAGATAAATCCCGACGTGCCCAATATGATCCATAAAGAATATATCGCCACGTCGAATGTTCGACCATGGCACACCTTGACCTAAGCTAGTTTGTGAATAAGTCACCGCATCCCCCACATTACCAGCGAAGACACCTGAATTAGCAAAGCACCAACGAACAAACGAAGAACAATCAAACTGCCGGGCTGCGATTGACCAGCTATTACGCCCGCCACCCCACACATATGGCGAGTGGCCAACGAGTGATGTGCCAGTGTCAATTGCATGCTCAATTTGCCAATTACCAGTTCGCACAACGCCACCGCCATCCGCCCAATACTCGTTACCATTTTCCCAAACGGCCTCATTCGTCGCTTTCAGGTAAGTCCCCGGATGGAAATAGTACAACCCATTCTGCCAATATTTGTACCCTGAGACACAGCGCCCAGTCTCATCATACATATACCAAGTGCCCCATCGAGCCGGTTCGTACACATTCGTATGCTTCAAGTAGGTTCGCGCATCAAACGTATAATAACCACCCGCCCATGGTTGCACATCAGTTAGAATGCGACCGTCAGCCCCAAACAAATACCACAATCCCCATTGTGACGCCGTATAGGTATTGCGCATCATGCGACCGTCACGCAAGTTGAACATGTAGTACGTGCCTTGGAACTTCTGGACGCCCTTTTGCTTCACTCCATTACGGAATAGATAGCGATGTTTACCATCACTCAGGTAACCAGTTGCTCGTTTACCATTTTGGTAGAAAACGCCTTTTTTATAACCTGTAAATGGTTTGGGTTTGACCACTTTCTTAGTAACTGGTTTGGCTGTTGTCGAAGCAGCACGCTTCGCAACGGTTACTTTAGCGGTTGAAACAGTCGCATGCTTAGTGGCTTGTGGCGCTGCCTTAGCAGATACGACTTGCGCCGTTGATTTTGGCACTTGTTTCTTCACGACTGCTGCAGACTGATGCGTAGCTTGTGCAGAAGGTGTCACTTCCCGAGTTAATCCACGCCGACTAACCGTTGTAGATGCAGACGTCACTGATGACACACTACTTGGCACAATTTCTGTTGCTGCCGAGGATTGTTGTGAGGTGGCTGACGAAACTTCTGGCGTCGTGGCCGAACTAACGCTACCGGCATTGTTCGTTCCAACACTGGTGCTTTCGCTCGATAGCGCTTGGCCAGCCGATGCCATACTACCTAGCGATTCAGTTGAACTGTCAGCCAACTCAGAAAAGCTACCACTTGAGGCATCTGATCCCGCACTTGCCACACTCGTAGTATCAACTGATGATAACGACGTGGCTGGTATGTCAGCTGATGCCGATGCCGACGCCGAGCTGGCACTAGTCGTTTCATCTTTTTGCAATACAACGACCTGGTCAGGTTGTGGGACTGGTTCATCAGCGACCACACCTAGTTCATCCCCATTGTCATCAGCTGACACAACAGCCCCACCAGTCATAACGCCAACAATTGCTAAAGTTGCAGCGACCCAAACTTTACCTGCTTTATACATCTTTTTGCGCATGTTCAACCTCCACTTAAAGCTTAATACTTCCTTAACTTATGCCAATAAGTGTAGTCGCTCACAAACCTAAAATCAAAAGTCCTGCTCAAAACAAAAACACAACTCAGCAAAGTGAGTTGTGTTTATCTGTCGTTATTAAATTGTGTGGTATGCCAAAGGCGCATCCCAAATATCGTGAACGCCAGTTGTCATACCTGGTTGTGGCGCATCAATCATCTTACCATTACCAATGTACATACCAACGTGGTACTCACCACCAACTGAACCCCAGAACAACAAGTCCCCTGGTTGCGCTTGTGACAATGGCTTTGGTTGTGAGCCATGTGCACGCAAGTATGCTGCCTGTTCGTAAGTTGTGCGACCCAAATCAGTCAAATGCGCGTGTTGACGCACCAATCGAATGAAACCTGAGCAGTCAACACCATATTGCGTTGCACCACCCCACATGTAAGGAATTCCCAACCAGTGGTTTGCTTCTTCAATCATTCGCGTGCCGGCATCACTATCACGTAGGAAGAATGTCCCATCATTACCAAAGTAATACGACTTACCATCAATAACACGTGTGCCTTCTACTGCACGACCAACGTTATCAACGTAGTACTTCATGCCCCAAGCAGTCTTCCATTTGTTTTGCTCGCGCACCCCATTTTCAAACCAGTAGTAGGTTCCCATATAGAAACGGAATCCCGTAAATTGTTGCCCGTTTTCGTACCACTTCCAGCCTTGGCCTGCATCCGTGTAACCAGATGTCTTACCACGCAGGAAGAATGTGCCATTATCACCGAAATTGTAGGCCGTGCCATCAATAACGTAGTTGCCCTGTACTGCACGACCCTCATTGTCCGTGTAGTACTTCATGCCCCAAGCTTCACGCCAACCAGAATCCTGACGCACCCCATCGATGAACCAGTAATACGTACCCATGTAGAAACGGAATCCCGTATACTTTTGGCCATTTTCAAGCCAACGCCATCCTTCGTTTGTACTAACGTAACCCGTTTGGCCAGCTGCTGAAGCTGAGTGATCAGCTTCCATCCCCATCGCAAACGTGAAACTGGCAATAACTGACGCGATAAACGCCAATGCCTTTTTCCCTTTAAACAATGTCATATTTAACATTACCCCTGTCTTTGATGTTTTTAGAGTAACAACCCAATATGACATCTCTATTACAACGGGCTTCTTAATATTTTATTAATCTATTACAACGTGAAATAATGCACATCATTTTCACGCTTTAGTCAAAAACGCATTGGCCAGCGTCGGTCTGTGAATATTTTTCGAACAATCGGTAAGCCAAGGGCCACATAAGCCAGCACAATAACTGGTGCCGTGTTCAGCAATACCATTAATACCCAAGCGATTGGTCGGCCGTACCATTGCACCCAAAGGCCAACCGTCGGGCCATAAACAATTTTACCAAGAATCAAAATGGCAAAGGCATGTAGAAACAATACCACCGCTGAATTTTGGCCAACCCAGGCAATCCCATCACCCATTTGCCAAAGGCCACGTTCAATTAACTGTGCCACACCGGCCAGTGCAAAAATGCTACCAAATGCCCCTAACAACATCTGCCAAATCGGCCCTGTGAACGTCCCTGATACAAGATAAAAAGTTCCTGCCTGAGATGCCCAGTACCACACTGCCAAACCAGCCACAAACATCGTGACCATGCCGTAAAATGGCCACGGTTGCTTCATCCAACGTTGTGCCAGATATCCGCCAAGTAGGAACACTTGACTCAAGAGCACCGCATTCAATGACCACGGTGTAACCGCCGGTGCTAACAAACCTAAACCAAACAACCCCAAGCTGATGACAACTAACGTGATTATTCGCCAGTGGTCTGGTAGTTTGGCAACAAGAGCCTGCACACAACTAAAGACAATCGTTGCCAGGCCAAGTGCAACAAAAAACCACACCGCTCCCAGTGACATCATCCCCGCTGGCATCGTACTATTATTACCACCTGCCCATAAGGCGCCAAGTAGCGTGCCCGTTAATGACCAACTGGCATGACCAAATTTTACTGCTGGCCATTCGTAGGCTAAAATCAGCAACGCGAACACAATATACAATAAAATCAAGGTATTAAAATTGGTTTTGATGCGTTCGCCGAGTGGCTTGGGTCGATACAACAGACCACTAAAGAAAAAGAAAATCGGTAAATTACCTAAAAACAAAAAATTCTGACCCGCTTGAAATGCCGGTTCCGAGCCGGACACATGGCCAATAATCACCATTAACATTGCTAAACCACGCGCAATGTCGATCCATTTATATCTCATCATTTTCCCCATCAATTACAAAAAAGGACCGAACCATCTTGTTCAGTCCTTTTTAACAAGCCTTACTTCTTTGCAGAAGATTGGGCCTTCATTTGTGCCATCATTTGGTTCAAACGCTTTTGTGAAGGCTTTTGTCCCATTGATGTCATCATTGACTTCATCATCTCTTCTGAGATAGGTGGGTTGTTCTTCAAGTACGTTTGCATTGAGCGACGTGCCAAGAAGAATCCAGCAACTGCACCCAAAACAGCAGCAAGGATGACAATCAAAATCCAGATACTAGTATTCATCATATTACTCCATCATTATAATTCATATATTATTGTAGCGAACATTCGCCGTTTTGACTAGGTTATCCCGCGTTTCTTCGCGAAAACTTCATTAGTTGTCACGCAAACCCTTTTCGCGTTGGATATCCTTCACCTTATCTGGCGTCACTTCATTACCGTCATCATCGAATACTTGGAGCATTTCAACTTGTGAACGGAACGCAGCTCGGAAGTTCTCAAGGAATTCAGCCCGCAAATCCGCGCGTTCTGCAATTTCGTCATCTGTCAAACCTTCTGGCGTCTTTGCCTTGGCTGCTAATTCATTAATACGTGTGCGCACGGCCAACATGCGATCTGTTTCTGCCATATCAGTCACCACCTCATTTTTTATCGTTACTCTATTCTACCATGAAACAATGTCCAACATTCACAACTCACCGAATTACTGTAAAATAGAAGCAGATATTTTACGAGGAGGATAACATGACACAACCTGAGAGCAAGCAACTCGCAATTTTGCGGTTTGTCTACGAAAAGCAACTTGAAAAAGGTTATCCACCTACTGTCCGCGAAATCGGTGAAGGCGTTGGCTTATCATCTTCGTCAACTGTCCACGGCCATTTGAACCGATTGCAGAAAAAAGGGTTGTTACACAAGGATCCTGATAAGCCACGTGCACTAGAAGTCACCCCCGCTGGTGTTGAAGCCCTCGGTGTCACAACTCGCAACCAAAACATGATGCCGGTATTAGATGAGCACGAAGCCATTCCGGCCAGCAATGAAGATAGCGACTACATTGTTGATTACTTTCCAGTGCCCGAAAATCTCGTCCGCTTTGACGGTGATTTATTCATGCTACGCTTGCGTGGCAATGCCATGTTAAACATTGGCATGCTCGACGGTGACTTTGTCATTGTCCGCCGGCAAAACGATGCTGATAATGGTGATATTGTTGTGGCTCGTGATGAAGTTGGGCAAACCCATATTAAACGGCTGTTTCGTGAGGCCGATGCGTACCGACTCCAACCGGAGAATGATAATATGACCCCCATTATCGTCCGCGACCTAACCATCCTTGGCAAAGTCGTTGGCTTGTACCGGGATGCCATTTATTAATACGCTCCTAAAAACAAAAACGTTCGACACGCAATTTGCGGTCGAACGTTTTTTTACTTCACTGCCAAGAACTGTTTACCAAGATAGTTCTTTCCGGCACTGAGGTCATATTGCACATATTTCAAGTCAGTTAACAACGATTGTTGCTTCTTTGTTAGTTGTTTTTCCTTAATCGTCTTGCCTTGCTCATCTACAAACGTATTCCGTGTGTAATTGGCAAAAGCTGGCATCTGCTTAGTTATCGCCGTTTGCAAAGCAAAGTATGGTGAAACCTTGGTGTTCGTTGCCTCGAATGTCAACGCTGGAAAATCGCTTGGCGACGCGACTGCTCGTGTTGCCGCCGGTGTCTTCCCCGCCAATTTTTTAGCCGCTGGATTCTGATAAACGAAGTAATCCGTCTCGTGAGCTACCTTGGCAGCCGCTTGCGCATCCACGAATGTAAAGACGCCCGGCCAGTGATCACCATACAGAACCATCGTAATTGGTCGTTCAGACGCATCTAACCGCTTAATCAATTTACCTAAGGCCACATCACTGCGATGAACCCCTTCTAAATAGCTCTCAATTTGCTTTTTCGTGCTTTTTGAGACCGCTGGGGTTTTTACCTTATAGTGATTATTAGGATACTCACCTGCTGTATAAGGCATGTGATTTTGCATTGTCATGAGTTGCAAGAACTGCGACTGGTTTGACTTCGCACTATCAATTTTAGAGGTTAAGAAACGATAGGCATTCGCATCGGTTGGATAATCACCATCCTTTGCAGCACCTTGATACTTCTCAGGATATGGCGTTTGCGTGTTGTCCGTCGTGTAGAAACCATCGATACCCATTTTTTTATACGCATTCGTACGGTTATACAAACTACCAACAAAGGGGTGCAAGACATCTTTTTGCTGGAAAACGTTAGTAACGTTTGGCACCGCCTTGGCGAATGGTACAACTTGCACATAAGGCACCGACATTTCGGGGGCATACGTTGCCAATGGCATTCCCGTCAACGTCATATACTCAATGTTGGCTGTACCACCACCGTAGCCCGAGGACAACATTTTACCTGAGAACGTTGCTGTTGCCTTCACCTTGTCCATATTCTTTGACACATTTTTGCCACTATACGTCAACGATGGTACATCATTGGGATTTGCCAATGATTCACTTAACACATAAATGACCGTTTGACCAGCCAAATTAGCTTGCCGGTTTTTATTCAATTCGGTGGCATAAGCGGCGTACTTCTTTTGAATTTCCGCCATCTTGGCCTTTGAATAACCAGCTGGTTCGCGCATGATAACCGTCGAAACATTCGAAACGAAAGTCATTAGCGGCCCGTTCCATAAGGCGTCATCCCCTGAACTATAGACAACTCGTTCATAATTAAACCGCTGTAACCATTCTTGATTTTCATCTGCAGTAGAGACAAATGGAATGGCAAGCACACCACCGGCTACTAACACAACAACGATTCGTGACCATGTTTGTTGAAACAGGGTTGCCATGACGCCTTGCGCAAAGTGCCCGGCTCGCCGTCGACGTAACCAAAACTCAAGCCAAATGGCGCCAACTAGTAAAATCAGTACGGCAACAATGGCACCAATTAACAAGCCACGGTCAACCATGCCTGACAAGCCGCCTGCCGCGCCTGCCTCAGACATATCACTGAACATAATTGGTTCGTTACGGGCCTTAACTTTCATAAACTCAGCCACAAACGCGACAATGGCAATAATGCCATACAAAGCAATGCTAAGAAACAAACGATTTAGCAACGCCATGATGAAACTATAAAGCAAGAACGTTTCAAATACCGAAAACCATGCTTGTGGTTTCCACATAAAATTCCATGTATAACCAAGCGCCGTACCGAAGTCGGTTGTTTGATTGTAACGGCCCCATTCCTGAAAGTACATCGCAAACTGCAACATAAATGTCGTCAAGATGCTCAGTACCAGGCCAATCAAAATTAGGCGCATAAAATTATTGAGCGATATTGGTTGGATCACCCGTTTCAAAGGGGCCCAACCACTTCTTTTATTCGTCATATACTATCTCACGATCACTATTTCTCTCTATCACTAATGAATAAGTATACCGTATTAAAAAGACGGATTTTTAACAAATAGTTAACAGGTAAAACAAAAAGCAGACCATCCAGTCTGCTTTAAGATTAGTCTTCAAAATAGATTTGCCGAGCCCAATCAATGCGACGGGCGCCCCACGTTAGTAATCCCATCACAATTAATGTCACAACAATATTCAATAAAACATTTATCGTATGGTCAGTAGTAATCAAACTAATGTACCCGCCCATTTTAAATAGGCTCATCAAAATCGTCAAAATGCTAATTTTTAAGATGACGGCATCCCCTAATTTCGCAAACCCTGTCGCAAATGCGGGTGTCCATTGGATTAAACGTTGCGCAAGATACACAATGGTCAAACTGCCCAGAACGGCACCAAGTGAGGTAAACACCCAGTGTGGTGCGGCTGCCATAATAACATCAAATGGCCCCGAGGTTGACACACCCGTCCAAACTAAGAAACCCGCCGCTGCCGTGGCGTGCCCAACCTGCCAGTCGCCCGCAACTCGAAGTTGCTTACCAAGCATCATCAATGGTTGCATCACTAATGCTCCTTCAATCGACCAAGGCATCTGAAACTGTGAACTCAGGTAATACCCTAACCAGGCTAGCAAAATTGTTACCACCCATTGATAGGCCACGTGTCCCGGTAGATATTGCACCACCTTAAACACGATTGTGGCAACAAACAAGGCCAAAGCAATCCAAATCATCCCCGTGCCCAGGACTTGCCAGTCGCCAACATGCGCGGTTGGCCAGCCATTACCGTATAAAAACGTTGTCACGCCGTCACGCATGGCAACGAACCGATATTGCATCCAATAAGTCCAATTAAATTTAATAATGACTTTACTGCCTAAAATAATAATGGCTGCTGTAACAGCGAACGGCACAACATAATGTTTAATTCCCTTAAGTAACACTTCTCGCCACCGCAACCCCGTCGCCCAGTAGCCAGCCACCATAAATAAAACGGGTACATTCACGATTGTGAGCCACTGATAAAGTGGCTTTGCGGTTGTTTGATCAATCAGCTGTGCAACCACAATCATAATGATTGCAAATGCTGTTACCAATCGCGTTAGTTTTTGTTCTTTGGTCATAAAACTCCTCCAACTACAACAAAGGAGAAGCACAAAAGGCTTCTCCAGTTATGTTAGTAATTCATCAATGCCAAGATGTCGTATCCTTCAAGACGATCACGACCATGAAGGGCATCAAGTTCAATCAAGAAGGCCAAGCCAACGACTTCACCGCCCAAAGCTTCAACCAACTTAATTGTTGCGGCAATCGTACCACCAGTTGCCAACAAATCATCAGTGATAAGCACCTTATCACCTGGCTTAATGGCATCCTTGTGCAATTCCAAAGCTGCCTCACCGTATTCAAGCTTGTAACTTTCCTTAACGGTTTCGCGAGGTAACTTACCTGGCTTGCGTGCTGGTACCAAACCGATGCCCATTTCGTGGGCGACCGGTGCACCGACTAAGAATCCACGTGACTCAGGGCCAACGATAACGTTTACCCCGCGTGCTTGTGCGAATTCAGTAATTTGATGCGTTGCTTCTGCGTATGCCGCCCCATCCGCCAACAAAGGCGTGATGTCACGGAATGTAATTCCTTCTTCTGGGAAGTTCGGAATTGAGGCAACGTAATCATGCAAATCCAACATCTGCTTAGCTCTCCTGCTTACTTAAGTTCGTCAACAATGTTTCGAGTTCACTTGTCGAACTGTAAATCAACTGTTGTTCTAGTTCTCGCTGTGCCACGAAACGCTGATATGACGGCATTTCTTCCAAGACCACTTGTTGTGGCGCAGGCACGGCGTTTAAGACGCCATCAATAATTGTAACAAATTTTGCGTCTGAAAACACCTGCAATATTAAGGTTAACATATTTCTATCGATTTGTAAGTGCGAAACGATTGCATCATACTGCGTTCGCAACGAAACATCCGAAAATGATCGAGCAAATTTGTAAACTTTCGCGAAATCGGCCTTCGATGGCATCTTTTGTAAATACTTTGGTGACTTCGTGTAGAATATTGGGGCCAATCGACCTGCCGGCACGAATTTCAGCAAATCCGCTAACTGACTTAGCTCCTCCGGCATATCAACAAAGGCCATTGTCCCAACGCTCGTTCGATTAAAAGCATCCTCCCAGTAAATAGCTTCGCCGGGGGCCTGAATCGTCGGACCTAACTGTTCGTAGTGTTTTTTATTAAAGAAAATATAACTAGCCGGCTCCGCTAATGTTTGTCGCGTTAAGCGGGTTGTCCGCCAATCCAGCAGCGATGACCCCGCAGCTTCAATATCCGTTAGCATCATTTGATAGGTCACATCACCACGGAAACGATTCTCGCTCATCGTCCCCACAATTTTGATTGATTCAAAACGACCTGCTAAATCTTCGGCAAGCGGTCCACGGCCAAACGCAATCACCGGCAACGAGCCCACTTGTGTGCTTGCCGTGAAACGGAGGTGCTTGCCTTCACTCATGGTTTTAACATTTTGTACCCCGTTCAACGCCACAGCAAACAGCGGCTCTGGATTACCTTCACCAAAGGGTGCTAAGACTTGCAGCTGTTCATAATTCTGCGCATTGAACTCTTTGGCCGTTACTTCGGCTGCAATGCGAATTTCTGGTAAACCAGCTTCCGCAAGGCCCTGTGCATCCGCTTCAGTCCGTAAAACGTCGCGAACGGCTTGCAAATTGGCTGTTGGAATTGTCATTCCCGCAGCACTGGCGTGACCACCAAATGCGGTTAACAAATCTCGGTGACCATCCAGACCGGCGAATAAGTCAAATGCCGGCACAGAACGGCCCGAACCTTTCATCTGACCATCTTCGTCATTGAGCACGATTGCTGGCTTGCCTGTAGCCTCGACTACCTTGCTGGCAACAATGCCAAGAACACCTTCATGCCAACCGTGGCCAGCGATAACCAACACCGGGTCAGCCGTCAACGTTTGTGCCTGTGCTAACGCCTCATCAGAAATTGTTGCAACCAATTCCTGTCGTTCACGATTCAACGTTTCAATTTGACCAGCCAACGCACTCGCTTCCTCTGGATCATCGGCTAACAACAGCCGGACACCATCCGTTGCATCAGCTAAACGGCCGAGTGCATTTAAACGTGGTCCGATGGTAAAACCAATCGTCATTGAATCGATATCGGCTTGATTAGTGCCAGCAGTTTGTAGTAAGGCTGCTAAACCAGGGCGTGGATCTTCCTTGAGATTAGCCAAGCCCATTGCAACAATTGCCCGGTTTTCGTCAACCAATTCCATCACATCAGCGACCGCTCCCAAAGCGGCCAAATCCATCACTTCATCAGCTGGCTCTTCCAACAAAGCCGAGGCAACTTTAAAGGCCACGCCGGCACCAGATAAGCCACCAAATGGATATGCCCCCTCTGGGTGACGTGGGTGAACCACCGCAACCGCTTCTGGTAACTCGGCAGGCATCTCGTGGTGATCAGTCACAATGACGTCGACCCCGTTATTCATTAACCAAGCGACTTCATCCCGTCCTGACACACCATTATCGACTGTAATCAATAATTGCATGCCTTCACCAGCTAAACGTTGATACTGCGCTAAATTAGGGCCGTAACCATCTTTAAAACGGTTAGGCACATAATAACTAACATCGGCGCCCATCAACTCCAAGGCCCATGTCATGATGGCGGTACTGGTAATGCCGTCCACATCATAGTCCCCGTACACGACAATCTTTTCACCATTGTCAATGGCAGTCATGATTCGTGTAATCGCAACATCCATATCATGTAATAAGAACGGGTCATATAAGCCTTCAACACCAGGACGCAAAAACGCATTAGCCGTTTCAATGGTATCATAGCCACGATTAACTAAAATTTTGGCAACCAATTCTGAAACACCAAAGGTCTCAGCGATTTCTTTGGCTGCCGCCTCGTTTGCAACGGCCGGGAAATCCCATTGATAGTGTGGTGAAATCATCTGTTTGCCTCCTTACTTACTGTTCGTCTTCATCTACCGGCGTCAATTTAATTGGTTTGCTATTGCTTTGCTCACCAAACGGCACCTCAAATACATCAAAATCGTTCACAACGCGGGTATTTTCAAAAATTGTCCGCGCTTGATAAGCGAGTTCATTCGCTGACTTACCGGCATAACGCGCTGAAATGTGCGTTAGCAATAAGCGACCCACGCCAGCTTTTTCAGCGACTTCAGCCGCCTGAATGCTCGTTGAGTGGTAGTGGTTACGCGCTTGTTTACCTTCACCTTTACCATAGGTTGATTCGTGCACGAGGACATCAGCCCCTGTCGCAAGCTCACCAGCATTTGGTGTCTTACGCGTATCACCTAAAATAACAACTGTCCGGCCTTTTTTAGCAGGGCCAATGACATCAGCACTCTTAATTTCACGGCCATCAGGCAATGTAATATCATTGCCACGCTTCAATTGTCCGTACAAGGGACCTTCTGGCACTTGCATCGCCCTTAAGCGTTCGACCAAAAGTTCACCGGCGTGATCATGTTCAACAACGCGATAACCAAATGACAAAATTTTGTGATCCAACGGTAAAGCTGTCACCGTAAATTTGTCAGTCCGCAGCACCTCACCACCTTCATTTGGTAGTTCGACAAACTTCAATGGATACGTTAAATGCGTTTGTGCCACGCGAAGACTCGTTTCCACGAATTGCTTAATCCCATGGGGACCATAAATCACCAATTCTTCTTCGCCACCCTGAAATGAACGGGAAGACAACAAGCCTGGTAGTCCATAAATATGATCACCGTGCAAGTGGGTGACAAAAATCTTATCCACCTTCCGTGGACGAATCGTTGATTGTAGCATTTGAATTTGCGTGCCTTCACCGGCATCAAACAACCAAACGGAATTAATTTCTTCTAGCAAGCGAAGCGCGATACTCGTTACATTACGAAAACGAGCTGGCACACCTGCACCAGTTCCTAGAAACTCGATTTGCATGATATTAGGAACTCCTTTTATCTATCTCTCAAACAAAAAACCGCCATAATGACGGTTTAAACTAACTATTAGTCTATCATTTTTTGACGCATATTTATAGACCCACGCATTAAATCAGAAGGTGACCCGAAGCTTTGCAGATGGCCCGACCAAGATATTGCCATGACGATCCTTGACTGTTGCAAATTGCAAATCAATATCGTTTGTAGCACCCTTCGGAATGAAAACCGTCACGGTTGCATCAGTGTAACCCCCGGCTGGAATGCCGGCCACGCTCAACTTAGGGTCATTGACCAAACCGTTTAATTCAGACATCGTTGGCTTACCCTTAAACCCAATTGTTGTCACACCTGGCGTCACACCGAACGTTGTACTATCATTCGTAATCCGATAGGCAATGACCAGTGTTTCATACCCATTGGCTAATTTAGGTGTATTCAGAACACGCCGCGCATTTTGCAGGGCTTTTGTCGAGCGCGCAGTATTTTTGTAGCGGGCAATTCGAGTAACCTGATAAATAAAATTGTGATTTTGCAACGTTGCATTCACAGCGTTGTCTCCAACCAACTTTTCTGCAACCCCACTACTCGTGAGCCGATACTGACCGACTTGCGTCAAACGACCATTTGCGACGAACTCCTTCGACTTCAAATCACTGGCAGTTGGCGTACCGGCCGATTTCTTTTTTCCTGTTGGCAAATCATGATTACTAGGTGTGTTCGCTTGTTCAGCAAACGTATGCGCTGGTTTTGTCACATTGCTGGTGTGATAAAAAAATATCACCACGCTCGCAAATACCAGTAACAAAATTGCGGTGATCAACCACCCTAAGCGTTTTTGCATTCTCATTTCTCCATCATCCAAGAACCAGGGCGTCGTCGACAATCCGGTATCCATACACCGGATGTAGCGTGAAATCATCATCACGCACCACTATCTGCAATGAATCAGGAGTCTGCATAATCACCTCCGCCAATTCTGCTTGATAGGCCACGTCCGTTGTCATGACTAGCAAATCACCATCACGCCCAAGTAAGCGAACTGGTTGCACCTGGTCATCTAGTCGCACCGCCAACAAACGATTCGTTGGCATGCCAGATGTCGCTGCTTTAAAATCTGCTAATAGCATGTCTTGCTCTCCATTGGTAATTTCTTACCGTTAATCTTACCACACAAAAAAGGTGACTAACCTTAAGATTAGCCACCTGATTAATGGTCGGTTTAACCGAAGAAGCCCTTCTTGTGCTCACCAGTCATTGCTGCTTGGAATGCCTCAAGCGCCTTCTTTTGGTCCTTATTCAACTTCTTAGGCACATCAACGTAAATCGTAACGATGTGATCACCTTGGCCACCGCGCATAAATGGCGCTCCTTGGCCACGAAGACGGAAGTTTGCTTCAGTTGGCGTACCGGCGGGTACCTTCAACTTCTTCAAACCATTAACCGTCTTCACTTCAATTTCGCCACCCAAGACAGCTGTTGCATAATCGATTGGCACACGTGAGTAAATCGTGCCACCATCACGTTCAAAGCCATCCTTTGACGCTTCAACGCGGAAGACCACAAACAAATCTCCGTATGGGCCCCCGTTATAACCAGCCTCACCTTGGCCAGACAAGCGCATTTGTTGACCATTCTCGACACCCGCAGGCACCGTCACCTTCAACTCCTTGCTTTCTTGACCACCGTTATCCGTTGAACGCGTGTATGAAATCGTTGTCTCTTTACCAAAAACAGCTTCTTCAAACGTCAAGTTCATGCGGTATTGCAAGTCTTGTCCCTTGCGTGGACGATTAGGGTCTTGGAAGCCACCACCAAACATTTGACTGAAAATATCACCCAAATCAGAGAAGTCGCCGTATTGACCACCGCCGAAGCCACCAAAGCCGCCTTGGCCACCGAAGCCACCAGCTTGACCATCAGTCGCACCGTATTGATCATACATCGCACGCTTTTGCTCATCACCAAGGGTCTCGTACGCCTCTTGTACATCCTTGTACTTCTGCTCAGCACCCTCTTCGTGGTTCAAATCAGGGTGGTACTTCTTTGATAGCTTGCGGTAAGCCTTCTTAATCTCATCTTGTGAGGCGTTCTTATCCACGCCCAAACGTTCGTATAGCTCCGTATTATTCATGAGGCCAACCTCCATCTTTATCTCAATATGTATCACAAAGCGAGGCTCGCACCTCGCTTTGTGTCTAATCTGTAACTGGTAGGAAAATGCACAGACTAGGAATTTAATTTTTTAGATTACTTCTTGTCGTCAGAAACATCTTCGAAGTCACCATCAACCGTGTTGTCATCACTTGATGAAGCACCGTCAGTAGCTTGGGCACCTTGCTCAGGAGCAGCTTGTTGGTACAACTTAACAGCCAATTCTTGCGCAACCTTTTCCAAAGCTTCCTTCTTCGTCTTCATGTCGTCCAAATTGTCGGCTTCCTTAGCAGTCTTCAATTCAGCAACAGCGTCTTCAACTGGCTTCTTGTCCGTATCAGGCAACTTGTCGCCAACCTCTTCCAATGTCTTTTCTGATTGGAAGATCAATTGGTCAACATCGTTACGCAAGTCAACTTCTTCCTTGCGCTTCTTGTCGGCCTCTTCGTTAGCCTTCGCGTCATTCATCATACGCTCAATTTCTTCGTCTGACAATGAACCAGAGCTTTGGATCGTAATCTTTTGCTCCTTGTTCGTTCCCAAATCCTTAGCAGAAACAGAAACGATACCGTTACGGTCGATGTCAAACTTAACTTCGATTTGTGGTACACCACGTGGTGCAGCAGGAATGTCAGTCAATTGGAAACGACCCAACGTCTTGTTATCGGCAGCCATTGAACGCTCACCTTGCAAAACGTGGATGTCAACAGCTGGTTGGTTATCAGCGGCCGTTGAGAACACTTGTGACTTTGACGTAGGAATCGTCGTGTTGCGGTCGATCAACTTCGTGAACACACCACCCATCGTTTCGATACCCAATGACAATGGCGTCACATCAAGCAAAACCACGTCCTTAACGTCACCAGTAATCACACCACCTTGCACAGCGGCACCCAAAGCAACCGCTTCGTCAGGGTTAATTGAGTGATCAGGCTCCTTGCCAGTCAAAGCCTTAACAGACTCTTGCACAGCAGGAATACGCGTTGAACCACCGTTCAAGATAACCTTGTCGATGTCGTTGATTGACAAACCAGCATCCTTCAAAGCTTGACGAACAGGCTCTTCCGCACGCTTTACCAAGTCAGCCGTCAATTGGTTGAATTGGGCACGCGTCAAAGTCGTTTGCAAGTGCAATGGACCAGCTTCGGTTGCCGTAATAAATGGCAAATCGATTTGTGCTTCAGTTGCTGATGACAACGTCTTCTTTGCCGTCTCTGCAGCATCCTTCAAACGTTGCAAGGCCAACTTGTCAGCCTTCAAATCAACCCCATTTTCAGCCTTGAAGTTATCGGCCAACCAGTCAATAACCTTTTGGTCAAAGTCGTCACCACCAAGGTGTGTGTCACCATTTGTTGACAAAACTTCGAAAACACCATCACCCAACTCAAGGATAGAAACGTCAAACGTTCCACCACCCAAGTCATAAACAAGGACCTTTTCGTCGTTTTCCAACTTGTCCAAACCGTATGCCAAAGCAGCAGCCGTTGGCTCGTTGATGATACGCTCAACTTCCAAGCCGGCGATCTTACCAGCATCCTTAGTTGCTTGACGTTGCGCATCATTAAAGTAAGCAGGTACCGTGATAACAGCCTTATCAACCGTCTCACCAAGGTAATCTTCAGCGTACTTCTTGATGTATTGCAAGATAATGGCTGAAATTTCTTGTGGCGTGTAGTCCTTGCCATCAACCGTTACCTTGTAACCAGCTTCACCCATGTGTGACTTGATTGACAAAATCGTGTCAGGGTTTGTGATAGCTTGACGCTTAGCAGTATCACCGACTTGCGTCTCACCGTTCTTAAATGAAACAGCTGATGGCGTCGTGCGACCACCGTTTGGGTTAGTGATAACCTTTGGTTGGCCACCTTCCAAAACGGCAACAGCTGAGTTTGTTGTTCCCAAATCAATTCCAATGATCTTTGACATAATGTTTTTACCTCTTATTGATCAATTTTTATTTTTTATAGTAAATGAGTAGTTGTTTAGTTATAAACCGCTACCATTGCTGGACGAATCACACGATCCGCCAAGACATAACCCTTTTGAAGAACCTGGGCAATCGTATCTGCTGGGTGATCATCATCAGCCGGTACAGATTGGATTGCTTGGTGGAAGTTAGGATCAAATGGTTCACCTTCGGCCCCAACGGCCTTGATGTCATTATCTTCCAAGGCAGATGCCAATGTCTTATAGACCATTTCGACACCCGTCTTAATTTGCTTAGCTGCGTCGTCATCAGCTTCTACTTGCAACGCACGTTCCAAGTTATCCAAAGCAGGCAAAACTGACTTTGCCAACTTTTGGCTCGCGTACTTAACTGCTTGTGCTTGTTCCTTTGCAAAACGTGTTTGCATGTTTTGCATCTCGGCGTGGGCACGCAAGTACTTATCTTCCGCTTCTGCAACCTTTGCTTCCATCGCAACCATTGGGTCGATTTCGACCGCTTCGGTTGTTTCGGTGTCAACATCCGGTGTCTCAACCGTTTCTTCAACTTCTTCTTCAGGAGTCTGCTTATCTTCTGCCATGCTAACACCTCTTTTCTATCGGTAATATTCTAATAATTGTTGTGATAACGCGGTACGATATACATCAACTAATTCAACCATATCGGCGTACATCATCGATGTTGGACCTAGAATGGCAACTGCCCCTACACCATGTTGTGGTACACGATAGGTTGCTGATACCAAACTGTAAGGTGACAACAGGCTATTCCCATTCTCATCCCCAATTTGTACCAGCACACCATCATTCGCGTTACCAACGACGTGGCGCATAGCGGTCGGTGCATCCAGTAATTGATACAACTGCTTAACTTCTTGCAAATTGGTATCAACCGTAAAGTCCATCAAATTCAAACGACCACCAACGAAAACCTTATCACGGATAGAGCGTGCCAACACATCACCAAACAGTTGCAAAAAAGCAACCGGCGTTCGAATTGTACGTTCCATCTTCAATGGTAAATCGCCAGACAGCGTTCGTAGCACATCAACAATTGGCTGGTTAACCAATGTTTGATTAATGTAACGCACCATGTCATCTAAGCCATGTACATCCATTCCCTCGGGTAGTCTAAAACTCTGACTCGTTACCTGTCCATCGTTTGTTACGATAATCGCCATAATTTGCTGGCCATCGACAGGCACCAACCGGAATCCCGACAATCGCGTGTCAACTGATTCCGGCTTCAATGCAATCACCGTGTAACCTGTTAGGTTTGCCATCTCAGTAACCATTTGTTGCACCAGATCATCAATTTGTTGGAAGTTACGGCTAAACACCCGTTCCAACGATTGGTGCACAGCTTCTGACAATTGACGTCGTCGCATTAGTTTATCGACATAATAACGATAACCCCGTTGCGATGGCACCCGGCCAGAAGATGTATGTTCTTTTTGTAGCAATCCTTGCTCTTCCAATGAGGCCATTTCATTTCGGACAGTAGCCGAACTAACTGCCAACCCCAATTGTTCAAGCAATGATTTTGATCCAACAGCTTTACCGGTTTTTGCGTAATCTTGAATTATCGCGGCTAGAATTAACCGCTGCCGTTCTGTTAACATACGCTATACCTCTCTTAGCACTCTCTATCACTTCGTGCTAACACATATTATAATACACACCATGCAAACACTTGTCAACACTTTTAGCACTTTTAATTACAGAGTGCTAAAAACGATTGTGTACGCATCAAATACGACCTAGCAAAAAGGACTGAGCCATCAAATGACTCAGTCCTTTTAACTGTTTATATTTATTAGTACCAACCAATTGCTTGAATGTGATTCCAAGCACCTTGTGGGTTACCGTAACGATTAGCAATGTATGCCAAACCAACCTTAGCTTGCCCTTCAACTGACATGTCATAGATCCCCGTCGTTTGGAACAAGCCCACATATTGACCATTGCGTGCATTTACATTCCAACCTGATTCGTAGTTAATCAACAAATCAAGGTAGTATTGTTGCGTTGAATCCCAACCGTGCCAAGCTTGTGCAAAGCCCATCATTTGATCCTTAACAGAACCAGATGAAAGCTTGGTTACAACACCGTTTGCATCAGCTGAATAGTTTGCCCCATTAGCCGTGAACTTCGTGTTCTTACGCAAGAAGAACGTACCATCATTACCGAAGAAGTATTGCTTGCCACCAATTGTTTGCAAGCCTTGCACAGCACGACCAACGTTATCAACGTAATACGTCATGCCCCAAGCATTCTCCCATGAATTTTGGATACGAGCCCCATTTTGGAACCAGTAATATGTGCCCATGTAGAATTGGAAACCTGTGTAACGGTAACCGTTTTGCATCCACAACCAACCTGATGGTGTTGCGACATAACCATTGGCCTTACCGCGTGAGAAGAACGTACCATTGTTACCAAAATCGTAGTTAACGCCGTTAATTTCGTTAACACCTTGCACAGCACGTCCATCAGCCCCAACGTAGTAGCTCATGCCCCAAGCACTCTCCCATGAGTTTTCTTGACGCACGCCATCTTGGAACCAGTAGTAAGATCCCATGTAGAAACGGAAACCTGTGTAGCGTTGGCCATTTTCAAACCAGTACCAGCCAGTACCATCGTTCAAATACCCTGAACCTTGCACCGTTGCGGCACTTGCCGTCGTCTCAAATTGTGTTGTGTTTGCGATTGCCAATCCGGCCATCGCTGCAGTTGTTGCCAATACTAATTTCGCTTTATTACTAATCATATCCGAATTTAAACCCCATTCTTGTAAACAGACTGTTCTGTATTCACGACGCATATCTGCGTCGGACTCGTTTTTACTAATTCGACTTTACTTAGTGTATCGAGTTATAGTGACAGCCGGTTAAAGTGAAAGTTTCAAATCCGCGCCTTTTATTACTTGTATGTTACAAACCAAACGAGCATTACAGAATTCCGGATTTTTTGGTGGGATTTTGTGACGATGCCAGGATATTTTTGCGAGAATAATGTCACTGGTTTTTCACAAGCCTAAATGGATTATTTTGCAAACGGATGCAAAACTACCTTACCGTGAATAAACTCGCCCAAATAAATATCTTCTACGCCACCCTTGGTTTGCTTCGCAACTTCTTCGCGTAACCAGTCGATGTCTTTATCCAAAACTTCTAATAGATCATAATTGGCTTGACCATCCTGGATAAGTGGATACTTAATCGTTTCCTCGCCATATTTGATAATCGTCAGTTGGCCATTTTGCTCTAGAATTGCTCGACGTACTACCTGCACCTCATCAACACCAGCGGCGCGTAGCTTAAACATTAACTCACTAGCCGACAGGCCCACCCGCATCGTTGTGGCCACATCAACCTCACCGTTTTTAATGACCGTGACCGGCGCCCCATCAATCACCCGTTTGACCCAGTAATTGTGTTCTTTCAAGAACTTAAGCAACAAGACTAAAAACGTCCAAACAATCAAGACTAAGACAAATTGCAGTGCCGTAATATCTGCATTATAAATAACACCACCAATAATGCCACCCAAGACATAATTTTGAACTTGGTCCATCGCTGAAATTGGTGCCAAATTACCCTTACCCAAAATATTAATTTGGATAATCAAACCGATAATCCCAATTGCCAACTTCAAAGCAATCGTTGTATAACTTGTGTCCATCACTTCACCTCAACTACTGTATGCTCGTCTAATAAGTTCGTCTTTTCCAAGGTATAGTTCGATTGATCAGCACTCAAATTCACCCGATAGAACGTCTTCCCAGCTTTCACAATTAAATTATTGTTCAAATTGACACTGTTTACAGCCACTTGCGCTGGCTTCACATCCCGATTATGTGCCACGTGCTTTAATAACTTAACAACCTGTGCTTTTTGAGCCGACTGGCTTTTCACTTGGTTCATATCTTGATACTGCAGCCCAATGACAAACGCTACCAATAGTAGCATCATCACACTCAAATCCCGGTACTTCGATTTTAAATTATTGCGAAAATACAGCACCGCAAAAATTGCAAAAATAATTACCAATACGGCAATGACCACCGTCGTTGCCGTTTCCAACCACGAATGACGCTGTGTCAAGTAATCAATTGTATAAAATGTCATGCCTTCCTCCTATTCCTCTGTCATGTTACGCAAATTGTTGGCGGTATACAACCTGATTACCCCAAAAAATCCGCCAGGCAAGCTACCCAGCGGATTTTGCAATTCAAAATAGATTTAATTAACGTAGGAAGAAGGTATGGTTCGTACCAAAGTTGTACGTCTTACCATCAATCTTAACCTTGTTACCTTCAACAGAGCGGCCGTCGTTACCGACATAATACTTCAAGCCCCATTCTGAGACCCATTGATTATGTTGGCGCACACCGTTAATGAAGTAGTAGTAGGCACCCATGTACATACGGAAGCCTGTGTAGCGCTTACCATTTTCAATCCACAACCAGCCGTCTGGTGTCGACACATAACCGCTTGCCTTACCACGCAAGAAGAATGTGCCATCGTGGCTGAAGTTATAGTACGTCCCGTCGACATTATAACCGTCGCCTTGTACGGCACGACCTTCACTGTCAACATAGTACTTCAAGTTCCAGGCTGTACGCCATTGGTTATTGATACGTGCACCCTTTTCGAACCAGTAGTATGTGCCCATGTAGAAGCGGAAGCCAGTGAAGACTTCACCGTTTTCATACCACAACCAACCATTGCCGGCATCTTGGTAGCCTGAAAGCTTTCCACGTAGGAAGAACGTACCGTTGTTCCCAAAGTCATAAGCGATACCGTCGATTAGGTGGTAGCCTTGGACTGAACGACCATCTGAGCCAACGTAGTACTTGTTACCCCATTGGCTGACCCACTTGTTTTCTTGGCGCACACCATTAATGAAGTAGTAGTAAGCGCCGTAGTATGAACGGAAACCAGTGTATGGCTTCCCGTTTTCAAACCAGCGCCAACCTTGATCCGTGTTCAAGTAACCAGACTGCGTAAAGTTACGGGCATAGTACGTCTTGTTTGACCCAAAGTCGTACCACTTACCGTTGACCAACTTAATGCCCTCTTGCGTCGTACCATCGGTTGCGACGTAGTAGGTCTTACCACCGGCCGTTGCCAATTGGTTCTTACCCTTCAACAAACCATTGTTGCTTGGGTTAAAGAAGTATCCTTGGCCGTTAATGTTCTTAAAGCCACTGGCAAGCACACTGTTTGTCGCATACTCACGGTTACCTGACTCATCCGTTTGCCAACCGTTACTAATGAAATTCGTCTTTGAATCGTGTTCATTTTCAGCAAGGTTGCTGTTATCAGCCGTAGACACTTCAATCATCCATTGCGCCATCAAATCTGCCATCTTGGCATACGTATCTTGCGTTGGATGAACTTCGTGATCCCCCAGCGTTTGTTGTCGGTTAGCATCTGTAACAACCTGATAACCTGCTTGACGCCAGTCTAATACTGGAATACCAAAGCTTGTATAAACTTGCTTCAAAGCATCGGCCAACTGATTAAACGTGTAGCCTGCTTGACCCTTGACGTTCAAGTTATTACCACCCATGTATGATGGGATTGGCAAGACACCATAAATCACTAACTTTGGGTTCGCGGCACGCATCGTCCGAATATTCTTTTGTAAACGTTGTTGGACGTAACCAAGACTATTGTCGCTATAGTTTAAATCATTGACCCCAATTTCCAATACCAATGACTCGGCGTTCTTGAACTGCGGATCAGCCGTGACACGCTTCAAGTTATTGGTTAGGTCGTAAGTCTTATCACCAGGTCCGTTTTGGTTACCTGAAATTTGTGAGCCACTTGATGCGTAACCCGCATGCATTGACTCCGGCTTGATGATGTTTGCTAAGAGCGTTGGGTAGTTCTGTTTAACCACTTGGTTACCGTCCCACCCAACGGCCAGTGAGTCACCGACGACCCACACGTTTTGATAATTAAAATAATTGTTTTCTGATTGTTCTGGCGTTTCGACCGGCTGCGTGGTTGCGTTCGTCGCTGTGCGCTTTACCCCTTCAACCTTAGCCGTCGTTTGCGCCGATTCTTTTGGTTGTTGTACCACAGTTGCGGCGTGTGTTGAACCAGCCGTCGCCCATAATCCGAAACCTAACACTGCTGAGGCCAGCATTAGGCGTGCTGTTGTTTTACTCATTGATTTGCACTCCTCCCAACAATTAACTATAGCAAACATTTGCCCGGATGGCATAAAAATTCCTGAACTTCAATTGAATATAAATATAATGGTAGCACTTTTGCGAAAGTTATAAAAAAATCGCAACGTTTGTAACAAACGTTGCGATATCTTAATTACTTATCCTTAGGGAATTCAATGGTTGGCTTAAACTTACGACCAGCCTTAATACCACTAATCATTGTATCAAATCGCTTCTTCTTGTGGTCTGTCCGTACAAAGATCAACCGGAGGAAGTCCCATGCAATTTTACCGTTTCCACGCATGTGACGGAAGAAGTCACGCTTGCGCATCGTGTAAACACGATTACGGTACATGTTAAAGTACCATGGTAAACGACGTTCAATATCGTTTGTAATATCGTCTTCAGTATTTGAACGCATCTTGTGCGTGACAGAAGATGCTGGCACTAGATAACCTGGCGCAATCCGTCCGGCACGTTCCGTATACTCCAAATCGTCAATCCAAATAAAGAATTCTGTAATTGGCAAACCAATTTGGCGAACAATATCCCGTGAGAAAAATGATGACACGAATGTCGCATTTTCAATTCGGACAGGTTCTTTAAATTCTGTATTCAACGTCGTCTTATACGTCCCATATTGACGTAGTACGTTACGAACCGATGGCTTGCCATCACTGAACATTACCTTTGAGGCCAAGAAGCCAAAATTAGGATTTTGTTCAGCAAATGCCGTCAACGGTTGCAAAGAATCTGGGTGCACCATCGTATCATCGTCCATTACCCAAACATAATCATCATCCGTTTGTTCATAAAAGTAACGAATTCCGGCGTTGAACCCACCAGCGCCACCAAGGTTCTCAGACATCCGCACATACGTGATGCTGTCGCCCAATGATTCTAAGTAATCTTGTGTATCTTGCTCAGATTTATTATCAATCACAATTAAGTGTGACAATTTTGGCTCAACGGCTTGCAAAGCGGCAATTGCCTCTTTTAACATTGGCAAGCGGTTGTAGGTCACAATCACTGCGCTTACTTTTGCCATAATATCTCTTATCCCTTCGCCTTGTTCTTAGCAAATTCTACCTTTGGCTTGAAGAACCAACCGGTCGTGACACCCTTAAGGACCATCTTCAAGCGGAGCATCTTCTTTGGTTGTCCGTTAAAGAAAATCATTGCTGCTTCATAGGCAATGCGAATGTGTGCACGCAAGAAGCGGACAAAACCACGATTGCGACTGAAGTACATCCGGTTACGGAAGGCGTAGAAGTAACGTGGTACACGATCAATTGAATCAAGCGATACATTTGACTCCACGTTTTGCGCCATCTTGTGAATAACACGTGATGTTGGCACCATGTAGCCTGGGTAAACACGCGCAGCACGCTCCGTATACTCAATATCATCACCCCAGATGAAGAATTCCTTCACTGGTAGGCCAATCTTATCCACGACTTCACGACTAAACATCACTGAGACGAACGTCGCATTACGCAACTGTTCCATTTCAGTCGCATCCAACGGAATCTTCTTAAAGCGGTCGATTGGGAATGGCAAGTTCATCTTGGCGCGTGAATTATCTGTCCAACGGACATCTGAAGACAAGAAGCCAAACTTGTTGTCAACCTTAGCGGCACTGCCAACAAGTTCTGTCAAAGCCGTTGGCGTTGGGACCGTATCATCGTCCATCAACCAAACGTAATCATCAACAGTTTCTTCCATGAAGTAACGAATACCCTTGTTAAAGCCACCCGCACCACCAATATTTTCTTCCAAACGCACATAACGGATTTGATCACCCAAACTCGTCAAGTACTCCTGGGTATCAGCATTACTCTTGTTATCCACAACAATAATGTTGTCCACCGGCGTTTCTGAGGCTTGCAAAGCTGCAATAACTTCCTTCAACATTGGCAGACGGTTGTACGTAACGACGACAGCGCTAACAGTCATATCAATCAGTCTCCAAACTAAAATTCATTCAATATCTTTTCATTGTATAAAAACACTCCTTTCAGTTTACCACATCCAGGAGTGTTTCATATATCTTATTCTTTCTCTTTATAAAATCTACGTAATTGGGCAACGACCGCACCAAAGGCTAAGAGTCCCCAGCTTATCGCAGTCACATACTGTGTGGTTGGCAACCAACTTGGCGTCTGATAACTCAGGATCAATGTGTTGCGACCAGCCTGCTGTTTGACAATGGGTGCACCAATCCGACTCAGCTTAACGTTATTTAGCATTTGACCATTTAACGATAGCGTTGTCTCTGCATATTTCACAACTGGCAAAGTAACGGTTGTCGCCCGCTTAGCTTGCCAAGTCAGGTGCAATTGGCCATCAACAACCGTTTGTTTCATTTTCGGCAAACGATTTAGCACAATATCATGCAAATAAGCTTGATCTAAGCCCTGCTTCGTATACCAATCTTTACCTGTCAATGATAATGCCGTCTTCTTTGAAATTGGCAAATAATCTGGGTAGTTTTGCGTGCCGTCTAACATCAAACGACTTAAGTCCGTGCGTCGCTCGTCGGCCACTAGTTGTTTTACCGTCAACTTCGGCCTGGTGTACGCCGTTAAACCGACCACTGTTTTCAGATCCGACTGTGTCGCCATCTTATCAGTCATCGGCGTGAACAACATCCCCATTGCTAAAACGCCCGTCGCCAGTGTCGCCACCTGCATACCTGAAGACGCCGCAATTGGCTGCTGTTGCAACCACAATAGCAAGCCAAACACAATCAAAATCAAGCCCGGAATACCAAAACGAAGCGCAAATTGGAAAGTCGACAACCAGTTATCAGCATCTTTCATAATCATACGCCATGGTAGTAATTGTGAGCCGGCTACAACAAGCAGCACACCACCCAACAACGTCCACTGGGTCGTGAAATCCAATCGTGGTTGGCACTGGTTGCGCAACACCAAGGCCGCCACTGCAATGACAATCAAAGCCATTGCAATTAACGATAGATTGTGACTCCCATCCCAAGTGAAGCCCAGCGTATCGGCCGGTATATCACCACGCAATTCAATAAACGGGCGCAACAAGCGGTTCCCCATATTCACGTGCAAGAACGGCAACCAAACATTGACTGATAGTAGCAAGGCCAAGCCCGCCGCCAGTAGCCCATTCAGGATCATGAACACTGGTCGCTTCGCCCGAAAGACTGCTGGTAGCGCGAACCACACCAATACCATAAGCATAAACAAAGTTGAGAGCATGTGGACTTGAATGCCCAATGCCATCACAGCGCCCATCTGCCATGGGTTAATCGGCCGATCCGGTTGCTGGAGCATCCGAATACCAATCCCCACAGCTAGTGCGATAAACATGGCACCAACGCTCATAAAGGCTTGATTGGCAAACCAACTTAGGCCCGGTAAGGAACCAACCATAATCATTGATCCAGCCACGCTATACAGGTGGCGTACGTGGGCCCAACGCAACGCCAGGTAACCAGCCAACAGTCCACCAAATGCAATGATGAAATTAGACCAAAATTGCCAACGGACCCAACTGCCTGCTAGCAATAGCAGTAGTCCATTTAGATAAGCAAACCATGGCCCATAGACCGCATTCACAATCCGCCCTGATTGATTAAAGCCAAACAACGACACAAAGTAATTGAATTGGCCAGTTTTCAGTTGCATCGCCGCATCGTAGAATCGATGTAAGTGGAAAAACGCGTCCACGCCCAACACCATCCGGTTCTGATTTAAAATCGGCAATGCGAATAATAATGCAATAACGACAAAACCAAGCACTGCTTGGCCATCGCGATAAGCGCCAGTTTGTCGATATTGCGCAAACCTTCTTCTCATCGCTCTCTCCCTACTTTACTTTACGAGCAATATAAATTGGTCGCTTCTTAACTTCTAGATAAATACTTGAAATATAACGACCAACAATGCCCAAACTCAATAGTTGCACGCCGCCAAGCGCTAACATGATGACAATCGTTGATGGCCAGCCAAAGACCGAGTTTTCTGGATGCACTAGTGCGCGTACAAACACGATAACCGCACCAATCAATGCCATCACAAAGGCAATCGTCCCCAGGACAGATACGAGGAGCAATGGTGCCTTCGAGAAATTCACAAAACCATCAATTGAATAACGGAACAAGCTCCAGAAATTCCATGATGTCGTGCCGGCTACACGATCCTTATTCTCATACTCTAAATACTTTTGCTTAAAACCAACCCATGAGAAGATGCCCTTCGAAAAGCGGTTGTATTCTTGCATACTCAAAATCGCATCAACCATTTGACGGGTCATTACGCGGAAATCGCGTGCCCCTTCAACGATATGGGTGTCTGACACCATGTTAATAATCTTGTAAAACAAGCTTGAAAACCAAGAACGAATCTTTGGTTCACCAGCGCGCGTTGTGCGGCGTGCGCCAACGGCATCCCATTCACCAGATGAGACGCCCGCCAACATTTCTGGCAGTAACTCGGGTGGATCTTGCAAATCCACATCCATAACCGCGACATAATCACCAGTCGCATGTTCCAAGCCAGCGTACAAGCCAGCTTCTTTACCAAAATTACGTGAAAATGACACCAAGTGCACATTTTCATCGCGCGCAATCAATGCTTCAACAGCGGCAACCGTCCCATCAGTTGAACCGTCATCGATGTACCAATATTCGATATCATATTCAGCAAAATTTTTGCGTTCAAGTTCAATCGCATCGTAGAAGATTGCTACTGTCTCTTCTTCGTTAAAAACCGGTACGATAATTGATAACTTAGACATATCTGTCCTCTTTCATATATTTAATCAGCCTGTTCCAGTATAGCAAAAAAGCACCCCTGATTGGGATGCTTTCACAATTTTATAATATCTGATTTTACTTGTGGAGACGTCCTTTGATAAACCCTTGCACAGTCAACACAAAGTTAGCTCGCATCAGGATGACCATAATCACGTATACCACGACACCAACCGCAATCTGTACCACCGTGCTCGTTGGGAACGGTGGCATTCGCCAAGCCATCGTCGCAATGACTGCAAACATAACGACACCCGCTACGAGATACTTCCACAAACCGTGGAACAAAACGCCTAATTCAAGTTGGTGACGAATGACATAAACTTGGTAAAGGGTTACAGCGAATTCAGCGATAATCGTCGCGACCGCCGCCCCATACAAACTCCAAAGCGGAATAAAGATAAAGTTCAGCAACACATTGACAATCGCACCGACCGTCACGGAAATCGTGAAATCACGAGTCCGGTTAACCGGCATCAAATATTGCGTGCCGATAACGTTACTCCAAGCGATAAACAAGACAATTGGCGACAAAATCGTAATTGTCCAACCCGCTGGTAAGAAGTTTGGTCCCATGTACCAAATCGACATCTTTGGACCCAAGGCCATCATCCCGAACATCAAGGGCGCAGCCATTGCTGTAACAAAGTCCATTGACTTGTAAATCGCATCATTGACCGCTTTCGTGTTACCGTTGGCATAATGGTTCGCCACACGTGGCAACATAACCGTTCCCATCGCCGTAACCAGGGCCAACGACACTTTGACAATCTTATCCGCGTTTTCATAAAAGGCTGACAAACTAATTGAGCCACTAGCAAACAAAGGCAACATTGTCTTATTCAACTGCAAATAAATTTGCGTGGCAATCGTTGGCAAAAATAAGCCTAATGTTGGTAATAAGTGGTGACCGAAGTTCAAAGTCGACAACTTCGGCAACTTCACCTTACCTGGAATGTAGAACCACATCGTGATATTACCAATCACTTGGGTGAGTGCCAATAATAGAATGTAGTTATCGACATCATCAGCTGATTTAACCAAGATGAAAATCAACACCACCATGGCAATCTTAACCAACGAATTACGGACAACCGTCTTCTTAAAGTCTTCCAAGCCCATGAAGTACCATGAAATATCGAGCAGCCCTGAAACAATCACCCAAGTCTGCAAATACAGTTGGTGGTTGTTTGCTGAGAACTCACCTGGTACATGGCGCATCATGTAGACAAAGACGACATAAATCGCAATTGCCAACAGACTGACCATTGTGTGCAGTCCTTGGATTTCCCAAAACCGTCGATCACGCAACTCACGGTCATCACGCACATACGCAATTTCACGTTGACCATACAAAGTGATACCTAACGTGGCAAACAGCAAGAAGTAACTCACAATCGAGTTAGTCCAAGCCTGGACACCCATTCCATCCGCGCCAAGCACGTGTGACAGGTACGTCATCGTAATCAACGGTGCCAACACAGTTAGCAGTTGATAGAAGACGTTATACAAATAATTTTTTACGACTTGCATGTCATTCTCCGACTGTTTTTTAAACTTATCAGTCTAGTATAGCGCAAATTTAACGCAAATAGAATGTACCATTCGTCCCGAAGTTATACACCTTATTGCCAATCTTCACATGTGAGCCCTGGACAGACCGGCCATCACTACCAACGTAGTAATTCAAGCCCCACTCTGACACCCATCGATTATGTTGGCGAACCCCATTGATGAAGAAATAGTATGCGCCCATGTACTTACGGAATCCGGTGTAACGTTGGCCATTTTCAATCCACAACCACCCATCCGTTGTGTTGACGTAACCATTCGCTTTACCGCGCAGGAAGAATGTGCCGTCGTGACCAAAGTTGTAGTAGGTCCCGTTAACTTTGTAGCCATCTCCCTGCACCGCTCGGCCCTCACGATCAACGTAGTATTGGAGATTCCAAGCAGAACGCCACTTATTATCAATACGTGAACCATTTTCGAACCAGTAGTACGTTCCCATGTAGAAACGGAACCCCGTAAACTTACGACCATTTTCAAACCAGAACCAGCCATTACCATCATTGATGTAGCCAGAAGCAGGTTTTCCCTTCAAATAGTAGCTACCATTCTTATAGCCATCGTTGTCTAATTGATCAAAATGGTACTCTTCAATCAAATTAATGAGCGATTGGGCATACGTTGGCGCCGTTGCATAACGCCCTTGTAGCCCATAAGCTGCTTCTTTATAATTTTTAGCCCGCGAACGCCATGCACCTGCGTAATATTCTGGATTCCACGACACACCGTTCTTAAGCAACTTGCCTTGCGCATCCACTGACTCATACGCCGAAGGATACTTAGCAAACTGTGCTTGAACTGAATATGGCTTGCCACCTGAATACTCAGTTGTCCACATCGTGACTGATTGTCCATTGAAAGCACCTTTAACACCGAAATAATTGTTGGCTTTCGTACTTAACGTACTCTGTCCCCAACCACTTTCCAAGGTCGCTTGTGCCATTTGAATTGACGGATATAGCCCATATTTACTTGTATCCGCTAAAATCGCTGGCGTCATTTTATTCACAAACGCTTGTTGTTGTGTCGTCATTGTCGCTGCATCAACTGGGGTGGCTGTTATAACGATACCCAACGTCATAACTCCCGTTGTCAACGCAATCTTTAAGGTTTTATCCATACGCTAACCACCATTCCTAAACACTCTGTAAAATTTAACAAACTCTCTCAAGCTATATTATAGCGCAGTGGACAAAAAGAAAGAGATGTGTAACACCTCCTCGGCTTACACACCTCTTAAACAACTTAAGTATTTTATGGCAATAAACGATTTACACCTGGAATTTTTTGTAATCCCAGCACAATCGCCACACTGATGACCCATACCACCATCGGCAGCGCCAACATATGATAATAAGAGCTTTGATCAAGGTGCAATAACTTCTCTAGCACCGCAATCACAAATTCGTGAATGACGTAAACACCCAACGACACACCAGAAAGACGCTTCAACCAAACCGTTGTCTTTGGACCCGGTTGCCAATCGAGCGGGAAGTGCGTTTTTGCCCAAGCCCAGACCCCCAACGGCATCAAAAAGCCGCCGATGGTGAAAATACTATAAGCATCGCGCACAGTCTCATGGCGCCAGGCTGAGAAAATAATCGTCAAACTAAACATAATGACGAACCCCAAAACGCTTGCGCCGTACAGCAAATGACGCATGCGTTTCGAGATATCGAAGTTATGGAGATACCAGCCAACAAAGAAAATGCCAATACCAGTCGACAAGACCATCGGAATGTTATTCACCAACTGATCTGGTGCCCGGTGGAAGAGCGTGTAGGCGTAGTTAATCACACCAACCCCAATGACATACAAGGCGATGATATATTCAACCACTTTTTGATTTGCCTTTGTCGCAATCAATGATAAAAATGGTACGGCCAAATAAATTGGAATGATGAAATAGAAAAACCAAAAGATTGGTTGAATCGTATCATATTCCAACCCATTCCAAAAGCCAATCAACGACCAATCAGGATTGTGACCGACAAAATGATTCCAAGCATACCAGACGAACGTCCAAAAGATAAATGGAATTAACACCTTCGCCCAGCGCTTTTTAAAGAATGTTTTTGTGTCGTACCGCTCGCGATAATTAAATAAGTTGGCGCCCGAAATCATAAAGAAAATCGGCACCGCCCAAATAAAGGCAATTTGAATCACCAAACTCAGCACCCAGCGGGGTGAGCCCGGCGTATATTGAAAGGCAAATTCTGAGGTGTGCAACCACATCACTGCAATCGTCGCAATGATATTCAGAATATCCATATAGTAAAACCGCCGGCTACGCTTCTTGACCGGGGTTACAGGTTGATCTGCCATGTCACACGGCTCCTTTTAAATTATTGCTTACAAATCAGTATACCGAAAAAGACACCTCACGACGATGCGAAAGGTGTCTTTTTAATGTTTATTTAGCCTTCCGTCTGTGCCAACTAGTCACAAATAGAATCACCCAACCAATTGCAGATAACAACCAAACTTGGTAAATCCACTTCGGTGTTGTGTAGCTGACTGTCAAACGATGTTCACCCGCTGTCACGTGCACGCCAATCGAACCCCGTTTCGTTTGCTTGGCCGTCACACGATGGCCATCTAGCATCACCCGTTCATTGCCGTACATCAGAATTGGCACATTCAACTGTCCTGATCGTGGCGCGTCGACTTTAAATGTCGCAGACGTCAACCGATACGTCGCCTTAGCCTTAATTGATTGATTGCCCAAAAAAGTTTGGTGTGCGAGGAACGAATAGTAATTCTCGACTGGCCACGCATTTTTAGGTGCATAGTCGAGCATGCCGATATAATCGTGACGCGCACCCGGTTTATTCAGAGCTGCTAGTTGCTTATCATTCGCCGTGAAACTTGTTTCAAACAACGCGGTGGTTGCCTCAAACCGTTGATTCGTTACCAATGGTTGCTGGTGCTGGCGCGTATAAATCAAATTCTCCGTAAACGCCAAGTAACTACCCGCACTAAACAATAACACAACCAAAGTCGTAAGCGCCTGTTGCTTTGGCAAAGCAAAGACTCGCACTAATTCACCCGATAAGTAAACGAGCAAGAACAGTGAACTCAAGCCAAGTAAGCGGAACGGAAATTGGACTAATGCCTGTACATTCTCAGAGAGCGCCCGCCATGGGAAAATCGAAGATGCCATGATAAATAGCACGACTCCAAGCCCCCAGATTGCCAACTCACGTGAGAAACGGCGGCGCCATAATTGTACCGCACCAATCACAATTGCTAAAACGCCAACCAATCCAATGTTTTGGTTTAGGCCATTCAGTGAATACACTAAACTTTGACCCAAGTCATACATTTTGCTAATTGGTCCTTGCACCGTCGTAATAATCGTCGTTTGGCGATTTTGGTACAAGAACGGCAGGTATATTACCGCCGTCATGACGACCGTCATCACCACCGCTTTAACGAAATTCAGTACGCGAACTTTTTCAAGATGCAAACGTCGGGTCGCTACTAATAAGACCACAATGATGACAAACAACGTGAGCGTCAAGACCGTACTCAACATGTGGGCGTATAAGATTAAGGTTAAGCCTGCTGCCAGTGCCCGCCACTTACGTGCGTCACCCAAGAAGACGTTGTATAACCCAACAAACGCCAAGGGTAGAAACGCAAATGCCAACATCTCACCAAACACAAACTGATCATACGCTAAATAAGTGCGGTAACTAGCAAATCCATATAGTAACGCAAAAATAATTGACCGCATGCGCTGTGATTGATACTGATTCATAGCCAGATATGCCACAACTAACGTCACAAACATCACAGTCGCTTCACCTAGGTAAAAAGCGTGAATTGGATTGTGCATCACTGCGAACAAACCGGACCACCCGAGCATGTATACAAACGGGTAGAAGAAATTGCTAGCACTACCAATGTTAGTTAGCACATTAAAGTAGCGATATGGAATTTCATGCGCTTGTACCCCTTGTGTTAGCCCCGCTAGCCGATTAAGATGAAACAGCAAATCGCCTTGGCCATAAATGGTGCCCCGATTCCAGTAAGGGACAACCGACAAGCCTGCAATTACCACGAACAACAGTATCACCAACAAATGTTGTAAAACTGCCTTTTTATTCATAAGCCCCTCTTCTCGAAAAAAGCCAATCATTCAACAACAGAACGATCGGCTTTTTTAAATACAGATTAGTGTTCTTCGTCGTGTGCGAAGTTGAAGCTTGAAGAAATCTTGAATTCCTTACGTACTTCATTCAAAGCAGCGTTGAAGACTTGGTCCATATCGAAGTAACGGTATTGTCCCAAACGACCACCGAAGATAAATTGATCCTTGTGTTGGCGCGCTTCCTTAGCGTATTCCTTGTACAAGTTCGTGTTCTTCTCGTCGTTAACTGGGTAGTAAGCTTCCTTCGTACGGTCCCATGTTTGTGGGTATTCCTTCGTAATGATTGTCACACCATCGTCTGACAAACCATCGAAGTGCTTCCATTCCATCACACGCGTGTATGGCGTCTCAGCATCCGTGTAGTTGATAACTGAGTTTCCTTGGTAGTTATCTGAATCGATAACTTCGTGCTCGAAGCGCAATGAACGGTACTCCAACTCACCGAACTTGTAGTCGAAGAATTGGTCGATCATTCCCGTGTACAAAATACGTGGGAACTCAGCAATGTATTCATCCTTGTGCTCGAAGAAGTCTGAGTTCAAACGAACATCAATCAAATCGTTATCCAACATCTTCTCGAAGATTTGCGTGTAACCACCGATTGGAATACCTTGGTAACGGTGGTTGAAGTAGTTGTTGTCATAAATAAAACGAACTGGCAAACGCTTGATGATGAAGGCTGGCAATTCAGTTGCCTTACGTCCCCATTGCTTTTCCGTGTAACCCTTGATCAACTTCTCGTAGATATCAGTACCAATCAATGAGATTGCTTGCTCTTCCAAGTTACGTGGCTCGCGGTCACCCAAGTCAGTCAAAGCAGCAGCCTTTTGCTCTTCGATCTTAGCCTTGGCTTCAGCAGGCGTCTTCGTTCCCCACATCTCGTAGAATGTGTTCATGTTGAATGGCAAGTTGTACAACGTACCCTTGTAGTTGGCAACAACTTGGTTTTGGTAACCGTTAAATTCAGCGAATTGACGGATGTAGTCCCAAACTTCCTTGTTGTCCGTGTGGAAAATGTGAGCACCAAAGTCGTGCACCGTAATACCGTGCTCCGTGTGTGTGTACATGTTTCCAGCGATGTGTGCGCGCTTTTCAATAATCAATGAGCGCTTTCCACGCTTAGCTGCTTCATAAGCAAAGATTGAACCAAATGGTCCAGCACCTACGATCAGGTAATCGTAGTTCTTATCATTCAAAGTCATGATTTGTCTTCCTTCTGATGATTTTTGTATAAAAAATATCCTGAAATTACTTTACCATAATTTCAGGATATTTCACACTAAAAGTGTGACAATAACTGGGCTATTTTATCACTTTGTAATCAAAAACCACCCGCCATATACGCAGGTGGTTTTTGATTAATATTAGAAGTGAACCTTCTTATTGGCATTCTTGAAGAACTTACGCTTCAAAAATTGGGTTCCCTTGTCCAACCAATTTGTTTTCTCAGTTGTAACCAGTGGGAATTCCATCACACGCTTTTGCTTGGTGTTCACCCATGTGTCCATCAAACGCTCTGATAAGAAACCAAAAACACGGCGTTCCTGTCCTTCATATTCGAGATATGGAATGCGCTCTTCAACGGCCTTCAACACATCGAACATGAAGTCAGTGTACTCTTGAAAATCAGCTTGGCGCATAATGCTCATATTGAATAAATGCGCTTTTGTGCTGTTACCCATTGCATCAAACGCAGCCAAGTAATCCGGATACTTTTCTGCAATCACCTCACGCATCACATTATATGGCTCATGATTGTGCGCATTAAAGTAGTGATCCTTTTGCGTTTCGATGTAGTAATTACGTTGCTTAGGCAACAATACATCCGCAGTTTCCAAAGCATTACGGATATCTGTCTCTGTCAAAATGTCAGTCAAATCGTGACTAGCTTTCTTACCAAAGTAACGGCGATAGTGCATCAAACCAATTACATCTTCATCTTGCAGATTATACTTAGCCCAATACAACGCCGTCAATTCGTTGTAGAACGGGTTCATTTCAGACATGTTTTGACCAGTGTTATCTGGTGTGTAATTAGCTGGATAACCCTCCTGTAGCGCAGCCCCGACCATGACCGGTAGATACGTTTGATCTTTAGGCATTTGGTACGGCTTGTGTACAGCAACTAAAATTTTCATTTAACTAAATTCCTTCGTTTTGTAATTCATCCTCTGCTAAGTGGACCACCCGCCAGTAGAAGAACAACATCAATAGCATCGGCCATGACGTTGCATTAGCTGGCGTAATACCGGCCGTCACAATTGTAATCGCGACAGTGACCAAGAATGACTTAATCATCACCCGATAAAACATCACGTGGTCAGACGCGCTTTGCTTCAAACGACCGAGTGTTTTCACTGCCCGCGTAATCAACCCTAGCAACAGCCAGAAGCCAATTAGAACAAAGATAACACCATAGCGGGCTAACCAACCAAACACATCATTCAAAATTGGATATGATTGATTCTTGTAAACATCCATATATTCAGCGTTGTTTTTTGACCACTCTGGCAAATTCTGCACAATATAGTGCCCTTCGTAACCATAGCCAACCCCAAACAATGGATGATGGAGCCAAGCGCCAATTAAACCAATTGTACCGCCTAGACGATTATCGGTGCCGCCTTTTTGGAACAACCACTGATTTAGCATCGCGTTAACCGACGGTACAAATTGATAAGCTGCGGCAACTGCAATTAAGGCAATCACCACACCACCCGCGATAAACAACTTCTGCTTACGTGGCGCAGCAAACCAATAGGCAACGGCGAGCAAACCAATCATCAAGAAACCAGTCGTAGTCTTGGCCATGAATAGAATAACGACAATAATGGCTAACAAAGCCCATGTCAACCAAAATAGCCACTTGCGGTTTTTGAAGTTTTTCAACGGCTCCTCAGCAATCATAATTAACAATGGTGAGAACGTTAATCCCAGCAGCAATGCTAAAAATGACGCTTCCGGTTCTAACCCGTTGACACGCCACAATGTTGCCACATAACTCCCATTATCATAGAAATTACGATCTAGCCAGTGGCGTTCAAACAGGCCAGCAATCGGATTGATAATGTGACTTAACCAGAAAGCACCATCAATGAAGGCGATTTGAGGCAAAACAATCACCACAATGTAGACAATCAAGCTAATTATCACTGACTTGACGAATTTCACGGCATCTTCATAACGCTGAATCGCCATCTTTTGGACTGTGTACGCAATCCAAATCACAAGAATCATCTGAATAAACGAAACTAGTCCGTGAAGCAAACCATAGATTTGCTTCGTATCACCAACCACAAAGGATTGGTACGCCATCAGGATTAATTGCACAACCACAAAAGCGCCCCATAAACGAAGCGTATTTGTTTTAGGTAGCACCGTTTGTAACTGAGCAGGTTGCAAATAGATTTTCACCATGATGTACATTGAGAAAATCAAAACCGCAAGCTGAGCAAATGAATCAAAGAAGAAATACGTGTATGTCTTCGGCAAAAGCGCGAATGGCATTAACCATGCAACCATACGAATCTCCTTTGCTTAGTTCTTAGTAGCCGTCACGTTCTTGTAAACACCCACAAAGAATGCCAAGACAACCCCGATTGCCAAACCAGCAACAGCACCAAACAGTGCTGCCTTCTTTGGCGAACCAGCAACCATCGTATCTGTGTCGGCTTCCTTAGTCTTTGTCATCAACTCAGGCTTTGGCATGTCCGAAATCAACTTAGGCGCATTTTCAGCGTATGACTCAGCGAAAGCGTTAACGATCTTGATTGCTTGCTTAGGCTTAGCAATCCCCTTCGCCTTGGCCTTCATCAACAACGTCCCATCTGTAATTGACAATGACACTTCTGAGCGCAACGTATCAGCTGATACCTTAACACCTTCAGCCTTCAAAGTCTTCACAGCTGGCTTAATCACCTTATCATCCTTGGCAACAGTCTTATATGACTTCAACAACCAAGAATCAGCCATAATTCGTGAATTTGGATCCTTCACGCCGGTGTTTGACTTAGCAACGTACATTGAGCGCGTTGCACTGTAGCTTGTCGCTGCAGGTTGCTTGTTCATCACGTACATGGCACCGCCACCAACAATTCCAAGGACAACAATCCACCAGGCATTGCGCAACATGTGCTTAAACAAATCAGTCACTGTAAATTGATTTTCCATCACTTCGTAGTTCCTTTATGTATATTAAAATTTTTGATGCTATAAATAGCAACTTCCTTTAAATGCGAAAAACTCGCCAATACCCAGTATACAGGAGTTTTGGCGAGTTTTATAGAACTGTCACGATTTCTTAATCTTAGAAATCACATCGCACCGTCACCCTTAAAGATGGCGAAAACGGTCATAAATAGAATTTTAAAATCAAACCAGAGATCAGCATGGTCAACATAACTAATCTCTAGGTCAGCTCGTTCTGGGTATTGTATTTCACTACGTCCACTAGCTTGCCAAAGTCCCATGGCACCTGGCTTCACTGATAAGAACTTATCAACACGATCACCGTATTCAATCAATTCCTTCTCAACAACTGGTCGTGGTCCAACAATACTCATATCACCAATCAAAATATTGATAAATTGTGGCAACTCATCAATTGACGTCCGACGAATGAACGCCCCAAACTTGGTAATACGTGGATCTTCTTCAGTAGGTAACTTGTAGCCGTTCTCGACGAACTTTGCATACAGTTCTTTGTTGGCATACAGCTTTTCTTCTGCACCAACAACCATTGAACGGAACTTATAAATTCCAAATTCACGGTGATTCATACCGATACGACGCTGCTTATAAAAGACAGGCCCTCGGTTTTCACCGAAAAGATAAAAGGATGAAATCACCAAAAAGATTGGCGAAAAAACAATCAATGCGAATAACGACACTGAAATATCCAAAAATCGCTTAGCAAAAATGTAACCTGAATGAGTCACGTCATTGCTCCCTTCTGTGTCAGTAATTTTTTATAGATACTTGGCGTCAAACTCAGGATCTTGTGATGTCAAAATCTTTGGTCCATCATTTGTAATCGCAATGGTGTGTTCATATTGCGCTGACCATGATCCATCTTCAGTTGTCACTGTCCAACCATCATCTTCTGATGTTTCGACCTTCCAACCACCCATGTTAACCATCGGCTCAATCGTAATCGTCATGCCTGGCTTCAAACGCAAACCGTGTCCAGCAACACCATAGTGTGGTACGGCTGGCTCTTCGTGCATCGTTGGTTGAATACCGTGTCCGATATATTCACGGACATTACCAAACCCATTTTCATCTTCAACGTAAGCATTGATAGCCGCACCGATATCACCAATTCGGTTACCAACTTGAGCTTGTTCAATACCGATGTACAAGGCCTTGAACGTCACATCCATCAAACGTTGCACTTCTGGTGACACCTCACCGACAGCGTATGACCAAGCTGAATCTGAATAATAACCATCAAGGTCAACCACTGTATCAACCTTGACGATATCACCTTCGTGCAAAATCAATTCTTTGCGAGGGAAAGCGTGGGCGACTTCATTGTTCACTGACACAGTCGTTGCAAATTCGAAGCCTTCAAAACCAATTTGTGCAGCGCGTGCACCATGGTCTTCAATATACTTGCGACCGAATTCTTCGATTTCCCATGTTGAAATACCAGGCTTAATGATATCGCGCAACCCTTTGTGCATGCCGGCGATAATCGCACCAGATTGGCGCATACCTTCAATTTCACGTTCTGACTTAATAGTAATCATGTTTTCTAACCTGCTTTGTTTTCTTTTTCCCCTCATAACTAAATATCTATTATACGCCAAAAATAGCGTTTTATGGCAAATTTATACGAATTTATTAAGAACACAAAAATAACCCCCGCCGTTGAGCGAAGGTTATTTGCTAATGATTGTTCGTCATTATGAATTTGCTGAAGCAGATGTTGCTGATGAATCAGTAGCATCCGACGCAGTTGATGAACTTGCTGAACCGAAGTGAGACTCGTACGTTGCAACAACGGGTTGTTGCGTTGATGAAGACTCGCGAATCAATTCCTTCATCTCTTGGTCACCCAAGATTGAATCATCCAAGTGAGCGGCTTGCAATTCCTTACGGGCATCCGCAATCATATCACTTGAAATGTTCGTGCCATCAGCAGTTTGGTTTGGATCGTATGATGCCATCCCCGAGTTGCTGGTTGCTGGAGCACTTGAACTTGAAGCAGCTTCGCTCGATGCCACTGGCGCAGCTTCTGATGACGCTGCACTAGACGTCGCTTCTGACTCACTTGAAGCAACTGAAGAAGATGCTTCTGACGTTGCTTCACTTGATGAACTTGCTGACTCAAGCGCTGACGTTTCTGCCTTTTCACTTGATGAACTGCTCTTCTTTGATGAAGACGTTTCTTCTGTACCAGGGTGTGTGTTCGTGTTTGCTGTTGCAAAGTAGAACCCACCACCGATAAGTGCCACAACAATAACACCCAAAATGGCTACTGCACTTTTTTTCATAATTTTGTCCTCCGTAGTCTTCATGACTCCCTAATATCATTATACTAGATATTCATGATAATTTACGAATAATTAGCGAAGGAAGAATGTACCGTTATCACCGAAGTAGTACTTCTTACCATCAATTGTTTGCCAACCTTGTACGGCACGTCCATCGTTACCGACGTAGTAACGCAATCCCCAAGCATTTTCCCATGAATTGTTTTGGCGTTGTCCGTTTTGGAACCAGTAGTATGAGCCCATGTAGAAGCGGAACCCAGTGAAGTATGAGCCATTCTCATACCACTTCCAGCCAGCTCCCATATCCATGAATCCTGACCATGGTGCCAAGACACCATTACCATCAGCCTTGTACTTTTCTGCTTGGTTACTTACGATACCATTCTTACGCAAGTAGAACGTACCATCAGTACCGAAGAAGTACTTCTGACCACCGATTGAGCGCACGCCTTGTACGGCACGACCATTGCTATCCGTGTAGTACTTCAAGCCCCAAGCTTCACGCCAACCATTATCTTGACGGATACCACCATTACCGAACCAGTAGTACGTACCCATGTAGAAGCGGAAGCCATCAAATGGCACACCATTCTCATACCAGCGCCAACCACGACCACCATCGTAGTATCCTGACGCCTTCTTACCGTTGACGTAGTATACGTCCCCACGGAAGCCAGTGAATGAATCACCCTTCATTGGTGAACCGTAATCAATTGAGACGTCAAAGACACCGCTCACACCTGGGAACGTCGTATTTGAGTTCCATTGCCAAGCACCGTATGAACCGTACCATAGATCATTCTTGTTTGGGTTGTATGGATATGAGGCCATCCAAACATTGCGGTTACCAAATGATGACAAGTTCATGCCCATTTCTGATGAATAGCTGGCATATGTGTACAACATTTGGTTGTTGTAACCCAAATCATTCAAACGGTTACGGAAAGCCAATGCGTTGTTCGTCACATTTCCAGTCTTCGTGCTACTATCTTCCAAGTCATCAACCATGACAACTGACTTTGACAATCCCAAGTTTGCGGCTTGGTTAGCAAAGTAATTCGCTTCAGTAACAGCACTACCAGAATCAGTAAAGTGTGCGTAGTGATAAACGCCGATCTTCAAGCCAGCTGCTTGCGCGTTTGCAATTTGTTGGCGAGCGTATGGGTTAACGTACGTCGTGTGCTCCGTCAACTTCACGATGACACCCGTTACGCCATACTTCTTCATTGTTTGGAAGTCTGATACTGACAAGTTTGGGTTCCATGATGAGATATCAACGAAATCCATTCGTGGCGCCGTTGAATCACCAGCTGTCGTTGATTCATATGTAGCCGCGTGCACTGGTGTTGTGACAGCAACCATACCGATTGAGGCAGCGACAAGACCACCCATTAGCAACTTTGAAAACTTCATGTTGCAATCCCCTTTTATAAATAAATAATTTCTACTTTTTATGACGTCTTCTAGTTTACGCATTTAAAATGTCGAAAGCGTTACAGCAAGATTTGAACTCACTACTTTATCTTTACAACAGAACGAATTTTCTATGAATTTTCAATGTCCAAATGAGACAAAGATAGGGCGACCAATACCAGTCGCCCTATCCTGACTATCATTTTTAGAAGTTAACCGTATAGGCTTGTGGGTCACCCCAAACACCACGGATACCCGTTACCGTACCATATGTGGCTGAGTCAATCATCTGACCGTTACCAAGGTAGATGCCGACGTGATACTCATTTCCTGTACCACCCCAGAACAACAAGTCTCCCGGTTGAGCTTGTGAATATGACTTAGGTTGACTACCATGTGATCGCAAGTAGGCTGCTTGGTTCCAAGTAACTGAACCAATATCTGGCAAACCAGCTTGTGAACGAACCAAGGCAACGTAACCAGCGCAATCCACACCGCTCCAAGTCTTACCACCCCAGGCGTATGGCAAACCAAGCATCTTCTTGGCTTGATCTGGCATTGCGTTCTTAATTGAACGCTCGAAGAACGTACCATCGTTTCCGAAATAGTGTGTACCACCAGAAACGTTCTTCACGCCTTGTGAAGCACGACCATCACCATCAACGTAATACTTCATGCCCCAGGCATTTTCCCACTTGTTTTGTTGACGAACACCGTTCTCAAACCAGTAGTACGTACCCATGTAGAACCGGAAGCCTGTAAACTTTTGACCACCTTCGTACCACTTCCATCCTTCACCTGCATCCGTGTAACCAGACGTCTTACCACGAAGGAAGAATGTACCATTGTCACCGAAGTTGTAGGCAACCCCATTAATGACACGGTTACCTTGGACCGCACGTCCTTGGTTATCCGTGTAATACTTCATGCCCCAAGCTTCACGCCAACCTGAATCTTGACGAACACCATTAATGAACCAGTAGTACGTACCCATGTAGAACCGGAACCCCGTGTAACGTTGACCATTTTCAAACCATAGCCATTGTCCGTCAGCATTCAAATAGCCTGACTTATGTTGTGATTGAATGTTTGCTAGTGTGTCAGCGTGTGACACCTCTTGTTGTGCAACAACCGCAGTCGTCATTGCAGCACCAGCAAGCATCGCAGATTTAACTGCAGTTTTCAGATTTTTGTATTTATCCATTGTCAAAATTGATTCACTTTCTGCTTACTTAATACCTAATAAACCATACTTACGATATAGTAGCAGAAAAACGTAACGATTCAATTACAATTCGTTAGCACAACGTTAAAATGCGGTAATCAGGACAGCCCGATTACCGCATTTGCAATATCTATCTCATATAAAAAGTGCCATTTGAGCCGAAATTATAGCGCTTGCCATCAATCATGTGAATACCTTGCACTGATCGGCCATCACTACCGACATAGTAGTGCAGCCCCCATTGCGACACAAATTGATTGTGTTGACGCACACCATTGCGGAAGTAATAGTAAGCTCCCATGTAGAACCGGAACCCCGTGTACATCTGCCCATTTTCTATCCAACGCCAACCTGCTGGCGTATCAAAGTAACCGCTCCAAGGCTGCAACTCACCAGTACTTGATGCCCGGTACTTCTCTTGGTTATGCGCGACAGTTTGATTAGTTCGCAAATAAAACGTCCCATCGGTACCGAAATGATATCGCTTACCACCGATGGTACGCAACCCTTGTACGGCACGTCCTTCACCATCAACGTAATAGCGATATCCCCACGCACTGCGCCAAGCATTGTTAATACGCGCACCGTTTTCGAACCAATAATACGTTCCCATATAGAATCGGAACCCAGTAAACTTCTGGCCATTTTCGTACCAGAACCAGCCAGTACCGTCGTTAATGTACCCACCATCCATTTCTTGAAGATGATAAGTTTCGATAACACGAATCAACTTCGCGGCATAATCAGGTGCCGTTGCATACTTTCCTTGTAGCCCATACGCTGCTTCTTTATAATTCGAAGCCTTTGATCGCCAGGCACCCGAATAGTAATTATGGTTCCATGACAATCCGTTTGCCAACAGGCGTGCATTGCCTTCAAGCGACTCGCGAACACTGTTGTACTTTGCAAATTTTTCAGTCACCGTAATATAGTGGCCATTCACATATTCCTGGGTTGGCATCGCAACATACGCGCCACTACCACCCCACTTCACACCGAAATAGTTATTTGCCTTAGTTGAAAGCTGACTAGTACCCCAACCACTCTCTAAAGCTGCCTGAGCCATTTGAATTGATGGATAAATCCCATACTCATTCGACACAGCCATCACTGCAGCCCTATTATTTTTGATAAACGCTTGCACTTGTGCATTCGTTGCCCCAAAGGCTTGTTGACTCATGACCATCGTTGACATAAACGCCAACACCGTCAACAAGATTCCTTTGACCGTCTTTATTGCATTTCCACTCATGTAAACCGCTCCTCGCAAAATAAATCCAGCCCTTAATATACCAAATAACCATAAAAAAGGCTGTGAACTATCAATGAATTTCATTACAGTTCACAGCCTTTTATTACAGGTTCAAGTCTATTTAATTGTTGTTAATTGTCGGTATCCAACATTGTTGATCTACACACTTAAATCATGACGCCAATCTTAGCAAACCAACTTTTTACATAGTTCGCCACCAGATTATAACCATACCCGGCTAAAGCACCCAACAAGAACACCACCAAGACATAACCAAGCAATGTACCAATGAACGCAACATCCAATCCAAATCCGGTTAATCTCCAACTTGGAATGACGTGGGCATAGAGATAAGTTGCTGTTTGAAAAAAGAAGTCAAACGGTGCGCCAACGTGAAAAATGTAGATAAATAGGGTCGTGCCCGCCAACGAATTGACACTCTTACTTGAAAATTTCAAGCGCATAAACAGCGCAAAAATGATTGCCGCTAATACATACCCTGGGTAACCAATAAAGAAACCGACGGCCGGCTTGGCATCAAATGACCAAACGTGCAAAACGCGCGCTAAGAATTCATGAGCCAGCATGTAATAAGCAATGAACATAATAAGTCCTGCCCACAAATAACGTGATTTAACGGGTTGTAGTGGATCAAATTTACGCATATACCCACCCAATAAATAACCGACAAAAATCGTTGCCGCATTAATAGCGTCTCGGCCCAACGACAGGAACAACGTGAATTTAAACAAGACAGAAACAAAAATAATGACAATAATCAATGCCAAAAAAGTTCGGTTATCTGTTAATTTATTTAGAAAACGATTCAGCGGATTAATGACAACTAATAGCAAAAAGTAAACGCTCAAGTACCAAAAACCACCTAAATACCCAAAAATCAAATGGCTATCATCAAAGATATTACGAGTCGTATTAATTAATTCATAAAAAATTGGTCCGACCAAGCCTAGCTTTCGGACTGCCATATAAATGACTGCAATAACGACACTAATGATAACCCCGTTATAAAGCAACATGCCAGCAAACTTCACGGCTGTAGCCATTGCCCGTTCAAAAGGATTTTTCTTCTCACGTGCGCTGATCAAGAAGTACCCAGAAATCATCGCAAACAAAATGACACCTAGCTGGCCAAACACATAACGCAGCATCAACAACACACCGCCTAATTCAATATTGTTAGAAATATATTGTGAATCACGTGTGCCAACAAAATTAACTAGACTGTGAAAGATAATAATCATTAACATTGCGACAATCCGCAACAACTCAAAATTACTTTGCTTTTCTTTTTTCATACCCTACTCCTACAAAATAAAAGCGCCAATAAGGCGCTTTTAAAATTCTTATAAACTTGCTTCTGCTAAATGAATCACGCGCCAATAAAAGAAATACATCAATAACATTGGCCATGAAAAGGCATTAATTTGTGTAATCATTGCAACCATTAGCGTTAATGGCACCATCACGAAGAACGCACGAATGACAATTCGATACTCAATTTGTTCTGGCTTATCTGATTGTACTAACTGTCGATAGACATTCACTGATCGAACAATCAAACCGCCAAGTAACCAAATAGCACTAACCACGACAATCGCACCAAACCGCGCTAACCACCCCAAAAAGTCGTTCAGCACTGGATAAGCGGTTTTGCTATAAAAATTAATATACTCGGAATTGTGTTTACTCCATTCCGGTAAGAATTGCTCAATGAAGTTCCCTTCATTTCCGAAACCGACCCCAAAGAATGGATGGTGGATAAATGTCTGTAACAAACCGATGGCGCCACCAAGACGATTGTCAGTTCCCTGCTTAGCAAACAACCATTTTTCGAAAATATCATGGACAACCGGTACAAAAAAGTACGTTGATATTACC